>Ga0100402_1002675_pt1 | contig 19848 bp, 19 predicted proteins | sample CryGeyme20150102_FD_80419 | JGI IMG/M metagenome (GOLD analysis project Ga0100402, IMG submission 80419) | Groundwater microbial communities from Crystal Geyser aquifers in Utah, USA - Crystal Geyser metaG 2015-0102 | ecosystem: Environmental > Aquatic > Deep subsurface > Groundwater | place...
AAACGCTGCTGGAGTTATTCCTCTAGTTAGCGCTTTAACTGAAAAAGGGGTGGCAATCGGCACCACTTTATCATTTATGATGGCAGTTACGGCTTTATCACTTCCAGAATTTATGATTTTAAAAAAGGTCATGAAAACTAAATTGATTGTTATTTTTGCCTCAGTGGTTGGGGTCGGTATTATTATAACTGGGTATCTATTTAATTTAATTTTAAAATAAAATTATGAACAAGAAAGTTCTAATTCTTCCTTTACTAATTTTAAGTGTATTTATTTTTGCCGGATGTGGTACAAAAAATACTGAAAATACAGCACAAACAAATGAAGTTAAAGCTAGTGAAAACATATTAAAAGCCGATAAGGTTCAAGTGTTTACTTTTCATGCCACTCAACGTTGTGCCACTTGTATTGCGATTGGTAAATTGTCTGGCGAGGTAGTTGAAGAATATTATCAACCAGAGCTACGTGATGGTAAAATAGAAGTTCGGGAAATAAATATTGATTTGCCGGAAAATAAAGAGTTAGCTACCAAATTTCAGGTCAGTGGATCATCTTTAAAGATTAATGCTATTTATGATGGGCAAGATCATATAAATGAAGACACCGCCGTTTGGCGTTTAACATCAAATTCCACTCAATATAAAAGCTATTTAAAAAATAAGATTGATATCCTTTTAGGTAAATAATATGGATTTAATAAATAGCTTAATTGACAACTATAATTTGCCAATGCTAACGGCTTTTCTTTTGGGTATTTTAACTTCAATTAGTCCTTGTCCCTTAGCAACCAATATAACAGCCGTCGCTTTTATATCTAAAGATATTAAAACCCCGAAGCACACTATTTTATCTGGTCTTTTTTATACACTAGGACGTGGTATTAGTTATACTTTACTGGCTACTTTAATTTATTTCGGTCTATCGTCTTTTAAAATTTCTAGTATTTTTCAAGGTTGGGGTGATAAAGTTCTTGGCCCAGTTTTAATCATTATCGGATTGATAATGTTTGATGTTATTAAAATCAACTTAAAAACTAGCGGTAAAACTGAGAAAATAAAACTCTGGTTATCAGATAAAGGTTACTTTGGATCATTGGCTCTAGGCATGTTATTTGCTTTTGCTTTTTGTCCTTATAGTGGAGTCATATTTTTTGGTGTCCTAATTCCATTGATACTTAGATCAGCGAGCGGATTACTACTACCATCTATTTTCGCTTTAGGCACAGGATTGCCAGTAATTATCTTTTCATTTCTAATTGCGTATAGCATGAAAACTGTTAGTCGAGCTTTTCAGTCGGTGCAGAAAGTAGAAAAATGGTTAAGATATGGAGTAGCATTAATATTTATTTTAACCGGTCTGTATTACACCAAATATTTAATTCAATTTATTATAAACGCTTAAATGTCAGAATATAATCATAGTCACGAGACATCATCAAAAAATCTTGTTTGGTCAGTTGGTATTAATATAGTTATTGTCGTTTTTGAAATTATACTTGGCTTGATATCTAGAAGCTTTGCCCTAATTGCTGATGCTTTACACAATGTCACAGATGTTGGTTCTATGATATTGAGTCTTTGGGGTGAAAAGTTAATGAAAAAGCCACAGACCAATAGAAAAACCTATGGTTATAAGCGAGCCGAGGTACTTATCGCTTTTGTAAATGGGGGAGTGCTTTTTGTTATTGTAGGGTTTATTTTAATAGAAGCAATTATTCGTATTTTTACCCCAGAACCAGTATCAGGAATAACAATGATGATTGTGGCTAGTGTTGCGCTTTTTGGTAATGGGTTAGCTACCTACTTATTGAAAAAAGGGGCTGATAAAAATTTAAATTTAAAAAGTGCTTGGCTCCATTCTCTACAAGATGCTCTTTTTTCTTTTGGAGTAGTTATAAGTGCGGCGGTAATTTATTTTACTGGTTGGAGTTGGCTTGATTCTTTAGTTTCTATTATAATATCTATTTTCTTGCTCAAAGAAATATTTAATATTCTATTTGATGCCGTTGATATGTTGATGGATTCTGTTCCTAAGGATATTGATTTTACTAAAGTTAAATCTGAATTATTAGCAATTCCTGGGGTAGTCGAAGTAAATGATTTACATATTTGGCAGACTGGAAGTGAAAATAAATTATTAAGTTCTCATTTAAAAACTATCGAGTTAAATCCTGTTGAACGAATGGAGTTGATGGTTAATATTCAATCTTTCTTGGAAAAAGATTATCATATAAACCACACTACCATACAGATAGTTTCAGAGAGTGAGGCTAAGAATCTCAAGCTCAAGTGTAGTCATTGTAATTAACTTTTATTCTCAACAAGTGTTAATTTTTTATCTTTTAATATAACTTTACTTCTTAAATTAGCCAGTAACTCTCGCTTCTCAATATGGAAGGGACCCTAAACACTAGAAACTTTCTCCATGTGTTACTAAACTAGAAACATATAAAAAAAGGATTTAAAATCTCTATGGAGACAAAGGATCAAATCCTCAAGCGGGTTAAAGAAGAGGGTCTGCCAGTAGCTAAAATAGCTGAAGAACATGGTATTAGCCCGGCCACTATCTACTCGTGGCTAGGCAAGACGATTAAAGCTCAACCAAGTTGGAAAGAGTTCTCTGGGCCATAGAAACAAAACCGTGAGCTATAAGCTCTAGTTGGTGAACTAACGATTAACCTGTCCCAAGCCAAAAAAATGAATTAGTTATGAAGTGGGACAATAAGTCTCAGCTAGCTATTCTTGTCGCGTAAAGAAAGGAACTCATAAGGCGATTATCAGATTTAATCAATTATTTTTAAAAGTCAGTAAAAATAATACGAGATCTTGTTGGGTGCTTAAAGGGGGTATTAGAAAATTTTTTGCCAGCATTGATCACAAAATATTAATAAACTAATTAAATCGCTAATATGGCTAGAAAGATAAGCCAAGATATCAGAGACAAAATAGTTGATAAGATAAAAAATGACGGAATGTCTGCCTATATCGCCGCTAAAGAATTCAACATTTCTGTTAAGACTATCTATAATTTGTTGGTTTAAGGAAAAATTGGCTCTGATACCCTAGAGATTGGTAAACTAAAGAGAGAAAATCAACAACTAAAGTTAATTATCGCTGAACTAATGCTTGATTCGAGTAAGGGGAAAAAAATCGCTAAGGCCAGGAAGTTGGCGGTTGAAAGAAATGGGATGATAGATAAAAAGAAGTTAGCTAAGAAGTTAGGCATAGCCAGATCAACGCTATATTATAAATCAAAAAAGAAGGCCAAGGATGAGTTAATTAAAAAAGAAATTATTGAAGTAATGGGATCTAATTCTGCCTATGGGTATAGGAGGGCTGCTATTGCCTTAGCAATGAATAAAAAGCCAATAGCAAGAATAATGAGAAATAATGGACTAAAACCACGGCTGTGTCGGAGAAAATGGCAGAAAAAGGGTGATATTGGTCTGCCAGTGGCACAATATAGCAATGAGATTAAGAAGATTGAGATATGAACCAAATATTGCTTGGGTGGCTGATTTTACCTATATTAAATATAAGAATTCCTGGCTCTATCTAGCAACAGTAATTAATAGTTATACTGGAGAAGTAATTGGCTCAGCAATATCTAATCGTCATAATAGATTTTTGGTTAAATCAGCGACGTTTGATGCTATTAAAAAAAGAGGTCTCTTGCCTCAATACTTTCACACTGATTAGGGATCCGAATATCAGAGCTAAGAACATGCTGATTTTCTAACTAAACTAGGAGTAGTGGTTTCCATGAGCAAGAAAGCTAGTCCCTGGTAAAATGGGTATCAGAAATCATTCTTTTCTCATTACAAACTGGAGTTGGGAAATGTTAATAGATTTGATAGCGAAGGAGAATTGATTGCTAATATTTACGGACAGCTATATTATTATAATAATGTTAGAATCAAGACGAAACTTAAAATGGCTCCAACTAAGTTTTACGAACTAATCGCAAAAGGTTGATTTATATGGACATGCGTGTCCGAAGAAATGGGGTCATGCCATACCCTTTAGTCTAATATGTACTGACTTAATATAGATATTTTTATTTTTAGAAAATTAGTGTATAGTGTCTATATAAATATAGAAAATTTCAGCAATAATTTTTAAATTAAAGTTATCAATATGATAAAAATTAAACAATATTTAACAGCTTTTTTAATACTTAATTTATTCTTTACCAGCTTCTTAACTTCGATTGATTATGCTCAGGCTAGTGATATTAAAACAATAGTAGTTACTTTTGCTTCTGCTCCAACACCTGAATCTATCAGTGTGACTAAGACCCATTTAAAGTATAATAAAGATTTTGCCTGGAGTTATTCGTACGATGATGGTATAGTTAGGGGTTATGATACGGCGTTTAAGTATATGAATGGTGGTTATTCTAGTTATCTTGGTCAGTATTTTGGTGGTTTATATTTTACTGATGGAGCTGGTAATAATGTCCCTTTTCGGGGCGGCTACGCTTTTTATACGAGAAATGCTGATTATTCCGATATTCATATAAATACGCCAAATTATATAACCTGGACCCAGCTACAAGATGCCGTTGATAATGGGTGGAATATATTTAATCACGGATACACTTCGGCTACAGTTGATAATCTAGATGACGTTTATTACATTGGAGATCCTGGTGGTCATGCTACTGGTTCGCTAGATTATGTTTATGAATTAACACAAGCAAACGTCGATATAGCTAATAATATTACTCTTAGAGATAATAATGGAGTAACTACCACTCCACTTAACGTATCTCAGGTTATTTTACCAAATGGTGATAATAATTATATTCAACCAGCTTTTGATAATAGCTTTAAGGCTGTTTATGCTCAAAGCAATATTTTTCCCTTTGATGGTAGCACCACAACTGCTCCTAGCTTTACAGACGTTACCACTGTTATTAGTTCTAACCGTCACGTTATGCCTCGTTGGTTTGATTATGAATATAGATATCTGCCAGGAGGAGAAATTCCTAATGGTCTATTTAATAAAGTAGATGAATTAGCTTCTTTAAGTACCAGTACTGCTAAATATTGGAGTCAAGCTTTCACTCACCAAATTACTACCAGTACTGATTATCCTGATTGGAATGGCGGCTTAACTTGGACTAGCTGGAAAAGTTTAATGGATCATGTTGAAAATACTTATGGTCGTTTTGGTGCTGATAATATTTGGGTTGCTGGAGCTGAAGAAGTTTATAATTACATGATGGTTAAGCAGAATTCGGTCGTGAGTCAAGTGTTAGATGGTGATCAATTAACTATCACTATTGACGCGACAAATGTTCCGGCTAATTTAAAAAATTATTCATTATCTTTATTGGTAAGTGCTAGTACGGCTATAAGTAGCATTAATTATGGCACTGATTTTACTTATCACACCGATAATAAAACAACTGGTCTGATAAATCTTGACTGGGGTGTCAATGCTTATGTCAAAAATGATATTACTAGAGTTGAGTCTTTGGTGACTGCGGCCGAGGTAAGTAAAAGACAATCCGATATAGATGTAGCCGAGGCATATGTTAGTTTATTAACTACAAACCCAACTTCAATTAAGACAGCTTTTGAGTCTAGATTAGATGCTATTGAGGTGCCACTTCGAACTTGGTATGTAAATGTAAATGGAGTTATTTTGGCAAATTGTGATTTAGCTACCACAACAAAGACATATCCATCAGCTAATCACCCGAGTTATAATTGGAACTATTTTACTGTTGGTCTTGATTCTTCAGTTTCTTGTAGCGATTTGTTAAATTTAAGAGATTCAGATAATCAACTTTCTTCGCTTTCTCTGTCAAATACAGCTCCGTTTAAAAATGGTGGTTTATTGTCTACTTCTACTACCAATAATTCTGCTATATATCCTGATGTAGTTATTGAGGATAAAGCCCAAATATATACAGCTATTAGTACTCCGGCCAAAGTTAAAATTTATGGTTTAGAAAGTATCAAAACTTATAATATTAAATTGTATGGTTATACTTCTTCAACTGGAGTTACTGGCGATAGTGCCATTACCAACTATACTATAGCTAGCACAACTAAAGAATTAATTGTTAAAGAAAACCTAAATAACACAGTAGAATTTGTAAATGTTGTACCCGTTAGTGGGGAAATAGAAATTACAGTCATGCCAAAGGATGAAAGTTGGGGCTCTGGTGTGCTTAATGCTATAGAAATTAAAGAAAATATTTTAGCAGCGCCTAGTCCTTTATCCTACACTTCACCAAATACTTATACTAAAGATAGTGCTATAACGCCACTTTTGCCAACCGTGACCGGTTTAGGAATTACCTATTCAGTTTCGCCTAATCTACCAGCTGGTTTAACAATTAACTCTTCTACAGGTATTATTTCTGGTACACCAACTGAAGTTGCCACTTCTACTGTTTATACAGTTACAGCTACTAATACTGGTGGTAGTAGCACCTTTGATTTAACTATTATAGTTAACGATTGGACGTATTACTCATTGTATTATATTGCTGGATCCGGTGGCGCTATTACAGGCTCCTCAACCCAATTTGTTGTTCACGGCTCTAATGGTCAAGAAGTGACAGCTACCCCAAATACTGGCTATTATTTTGTTAAATGGTCTGATGATATTACAAACACCACAAGAACAGACCTAAATATAACTAATAATTTATCAGTTACCGCTCAATTTGCTACTAATGCAGTAAATAGTAATAATTCGCTAATTGTTTCACCTCCGGCAATAGGAACTGGTTTATTTGACGTTTCCATCCCGATGAATAGTATCGGTAGTGTTGGGTTAATTAGTAATAGTATTAATATTTTAGCTTATATTAATTCGCAAGCTAATTTTATAGTTCCTGAAAGTTCTAATAATTGGACACCTAATCGTCACAGCCTAAAGATTTTTAATTTAGATTTATTTTCTAATATTATAACTCTAATTATTTCATCCGAACCCCAGATTATTAATCTTTATCAAGGAGAGAGTAAAGAAGTTGATCTAGACGGTGACAATATAAATGACATTTTGCTCACTTTTGTTGATTTTTATGTTAATAGAGCGGAGATTACCGTGACCTCATTAAAAAGTAGTAACATTAACGAGTCAGTAGATACTAAAGTAGATGATGTTATGAATGAAGAAAGATTGTTATCTAAACAAATAGATAAGCGGTTAATCGAACGCTTGGCTGGAAGCATCTTACTGCAAGTTGAAAAATTGGGCCAAGCTTGGTATCTAGATGTAATATCCTTATCTCGTTATTACCTAGCCGATGGTCCAACAGCCTATGAGGCGTTGCGTAAATTTGGTTTAGGCATAACTAATGTTGATTTAAATAAAATTCCAGTTGCCGCTGAATCAGCTTTACCTCCCGATTTTATAACCAGCGAAGTTCCTTTTTCAAGTTCTCTTATAAAACGAGTTAGTGGTCGCATTCTACTGCAAGTAGAAAGTCACGGTGAGGCTTGGTATGTAAATCCAAGTAATGGCTTTAGATATTATTTAGCTAATGGCGAAGCTGCTTATCAAATAATGAGTAACTTATCTTTAGGCATAACTAATGATAATATTCGTAAAATAACTTTAGGGGATTGGGAATAATTTACAAGTTTTATAACTTCTTTTAATAATTTAAAGCAACCACAAAAAGACCCCTCGTTAATTAGTGGTAAGTTCATGTATATTTCGGATAAATTGATTTTATACTAGTCCAGTTTGTCAAACAACTTTGAGACTATTAAAAAGTAGATTTGGCTGGGATAGCATTTAAGTTAATATTTAAATTTGTAAATTGCTGAAAGAAGGCGTTTTTTTGTGTTTGCCAAAATATACTTCTGCTGGGGTTAGATTATTAAGAGACTGATGGTGACGGTAATTATTTTACCTTCAAATAGCTCCGGTAAACCTTCAATGGCCGTTTGTTTCCAACAAGAAATGACATTTTGGTTCACACCATAATGAGAAGCAATCTCATTGGCTGTTTTGTCATTTCGCAAGTTTGAGATCCCTTCCGTTATGTAAAAAGAACTGCCTAATCTCTTTTGACTAAATGATAAAAATTCAATATACTAACTATTAATAATTGATAATTTTAGTACTATATAATTGTAATAGTAAGACTATACTAATATGTCAAAAGAAAAATCTATAATTGGGGAAAATATAAGAAAATACCGCAATAAGCTCGGTATTTCTCAAGATGTTCTTTCGAAAAAAGCAGATTTGGCTTTTCATACAATCGCCAAGATTGAGGCTAGCTCTACTCTAAACCCCACAATTAGTACAGTTAAAAAGATAGCAGACGCTCTCGGCGTTTCGCTTGATGATTTAATGAAATAAAACTATGTTCAAACTTTTTTTAAAAATATTTAAAACTCCCAGCAATATAATTGCTTCACAAAACAAGGACTTTGATCAAGCGGAAATTACTATTGTTGGTAAAAAAATAGAAAATAAAGTAAAAAAATTGTTTCGTGGTTCTTTGGCGGTTCGGCAAATTGATGCTGGTTCGGATAACGCTTGTGAGCAAGAATTAGTCGCTTTGTCTAATTCTTTTTATGATATTGAGCGATTTGGAATTCATTTTGTAGCTTCGCCACGGCACGCTGACATGCTCTTGGTGACGGGACCGGTAACGCGTAATATGGCGAAAGCGGTCAAGCACGCCTATGAAGCAACGCCGGAACCAAAAATTGTCGTGGCAGTGGGAGATGATGCAATTGACGGAGGTCTTTTTAAAGGTTCTTATACTGTTTTGGGTGGGGTTAATGCTATTTTACCAGTAAATTATCAAATTTCCGGAAATCCACCGACGCCAAAAAAAATATTGTTTTCCTTGCTTAATATTCTTGAAAATTTAGATAAAAAGTCAGTTACACTAAAGTAATCAGTTACACTAAAATAATATGTTAGGAACTATTACAATGCCAATAAGTTTTTTTATTCTACTCTCGCTTTTTTTTGTTGGCGCGATTGGTTCTTTGCTGTTAAGAAAAGACGATAGCGCGGCAAATATCTGGAGTAGTTTTTTTGCCATCGCCGGTTCTTTATGGGGATTGCTTTTCTCCGTGGCAATAATTATTTCCGAACACACCTTAGTTTTTGTGATTGACAACGCTCCCCTCTCTTTGCTTTCCCTCTCTTTTAATATTGATTTATTGTCCGCTTTTTTTATTTTTGTTATTTCCTTAATCGCGCTTTTTACTTCTGTATATGCTATCGGTTATGTTAGACATTATTACCAAAAATATAACATTGGAGACTTGGGATTTTTTTATAATTTTTTTATTTTGGGCATACTTTTAGTTTTGACAGCGTCCAATGGAATTTTCTTTTTGATCGGCTGGGAAATTATGTCAGTGGCTTCATTTTTTGGGGTTATATATGACCGCAATAATCAAGAAAATATAAAAGCCGGATTTTTATATTTAGTTATGACTTACATTGGCACCGCTTTCATTACGGTGGCTTTTTTATTACTTTATAAGTTTATTGGTTCGTTTGATTTTGCCACAATCAAAAGTGGGGTTGGACTGCTTCCGATTGGAGTAAAAAATATTATATTTTTTGCAGCCCTGATTGGCTTTGGTTTTAAAGCCGGTATTATTCCTCTACATACTTGGTTACCAGCTGCTCATCCAGCGGCGCCTTCACATATCTCGGCCTTAATGTCTGGGGTAATGATCAAAACAGGAATTTTTATGATGATTAGATTATTTTTAGATATTCTTCAGCCAATTCCAATTTGGTGGGGCGTTGTTGTTTTGATTATTGGGATGACCTCTTCTTTATTAGGTGTTTTATATGCTCTAACGGAACATGATATTAAAAGATTATTGGCTTATCATAGTATTGAAAATATCGGCATTATTCTGCTTGGACTAGGCAGCGCGCTTATTTTTTCTTCATTGGGTATGCCTGCCTTGGTACTCTTGAGTTTAGTGGCGGCTCTTTTTCACACTTTAAATCATGCTATTTTTAAATCTTTGCTTTTTTTGGGGGCTGGATCGGTTATTAATCAAATGCATACGCGCAACATGGAAGAATACGGCGGATTGATTAAATATATGCCACAAACTGCTTTCTTTTTTTTGATTGGTTCAATGGCAATTTCGGCTTTACCACCGTTCAATGGATTTTTTAGTGAATGGCTAACATATCAGGCTTTATTTCAGGGAATTGCGATGTTGGGTTCCTCAATTCGATGGTTATTTATATTAGCTGTTAGTGTGTTGGCTTTTACCGGTGGCTTGGCCTTGGCTTGTTTTGTAAAGGCTTTCGGCTCGATATTTTTGGCTCGTCCTAGAAGTATGGAGGTGGCGCATGCCAAAGAGTCGCCACGATCAATGTTGATTGGCATGGGTGCTTTGGCAATGTTATCGTTTTTGTTTGGAATTTTTTCTAGTCAGACAGTGTCTTTGCTGGAAAAAATAGGGCGAAGCTTTGACATGCTTAAAAAGATTCCAGAAACTATTTTAGCACCTAATAATCAAAGTATGATGATAAAAAATGGTTTTGCTTCTGTCTCAAGCTTGACCTTTTTATTGTCTTTAGTTGTCGCTTTGATATTTGTTACTGTTATTATTAACTTAATAATCAATAGACGGCAAAAAATAAAAATTGGTGCTACTTGGAATTGTGGAACCGATTTGACTCCGCGTATGGAGATAACCTCCACTGGATTTGCTCGTTCTATCATCCTCATTTTTAAAGGCATATTAAAACCAAGCATTCAGCATACTATTGATTATAGCGATTCCGAATCAAGATACTTACCAAAAACTAGAACAGTGTCATTGGGGGTGGGTGATGTTTATAAGTCTTATCTTTATCAACCCATAACGACAATGATTACCGGCTTGTCGTTGAGAGTAAAAAATATTCAAAGTGGTAATACTAATATTTATGTTTTATATATTTTAATAGCGCTGCTTGTTTCTTTATTTTCAATATTATAAGTTTTATGATAATTATAATTTGGGCAATTCAAATCATCCTAACTCCGCTTGTGTCGCCACTTTGTGTTGGTGTTATCAATAAAATAAAAGCCAGACTGCAAAACAGAAAAGGGGCGAGCATTTTTCAACCATATCGTGATCTTTGGAAACTTTTACACAAAGATGAGATAATTAGTCGAGATGCTTCTTGGATTTTTCGTGTCGCTCCTTTGATTGTTTTTTCAATTACCTTGGTGATAGGCACAAGCATTCCTTTTTTTACTTCTTTTTTGACTAATACTTTGACTGGTGATATGTTGCTTATTGTTTATGCGTTGGCTATTGGTACTTTTTTTCTAGCTCTGGGAGGGCTTGATGTTGGTAGCGCTTTTGGCGGATTTGGCTCTAGCCGTGAAATGACTTTGTCCGCTTTGGCTGAAGGTGGTTTTATTTTTTCATTTTTAACGGTCGCTTTGATAAATGGGACAACTAATATTTTTACCATTGTTAATGCTGATATATTTGTACATGGAAGATATTTACTTCCGACGCTTCTGGCATTTGGCGGTTTTTTGGTGGTGTTATTAGCTGAAACAGCTAGATTCCCCTTTGATAATCCTGCTACTCACTTAGAATTGACGATGATTCATGAGGCGATGATTTTAGAATATTCCGGCAAAAAATTAGCCTTGATGGAATGGGCGACTTTTAATAAATTATTTATTTTTTTGGCTTTGAGTGTAAATTTGTTTTTTCCAATTGGCTTGGCTCACACCGCGGGAATAATCACAATTAGCGCGGGAATTATTATTTTTATGATAAAAATATTTTTAGGTGTTTTGTTTATTACTTTATTGGAATCAAGTATGGCTAAGTTTCGTTTTTTCCGTTTACCCGACCTTTTATTAATTTCTTTTATTCTTAATGCCATTGCCATTGGCCTTATTCGTTGATTATGAATCAAATATTTTTACAATTTTTGCTTGGAATAATGTTTTTGACGATTATTTTTTTACATCTTTCCAGAAAAAATTTTTTGGCATCAATCGCTTATAGCCTTCAGTCGCTCATTATTATGTTATTTTTTTTGAATTCTTTTTTTGAAACAAATAATTTAACTATTCTTTTGGTTGTCTTCTTGGTATTGATTGTGAAAGTTATTTTAGCGCCATTATTTTTTATTCGTTTGATAAAGAAAAATGCCTTAGCTTTTTCCGTTAGTACCTATCTTAATACCCCCTTAACGATTATTATTATTGCTATTTTAACTTTTATTGCTCATTATCAAAAATTTTCTCCATTGACCAATATCGTCCCGGCCAATCAAGACTCGCTCTCCTTAGCTCTTTCCGCAATATTTCTTTCACTGCTTTTGATTATTAATCGCAAGGGGGCTCTTTCGCAGATTTTAGGTGTATTGTCTTTGGAGAATAGTATCGTTGCTTTTGTTGTTTTTGCGGGGCTGGAACAGAATCCAGCATTGCAAATCGGAATTATATTTAATATAGGAATTTGGATTTTGATTGCAACTATATTTATGTCAATGATTTTAAAGCATTTTGGAACACTTAATGTATCTTCTATGAATAATTTAAAAGATTAAGAGCTATGGAAATTTTATTTATATTTACAAGCGTTATAATTACGATCGCGATAAGCATTTTTGTTAAGCGAAGAGGTGTTTTTGAATTTTTTTCTATCTTAACAGCCTTGGTGTTTTTGTTTGAGTCTGGCATAATTGCTTTGAAAGTCTCAATTGTTGGTAATTATTCCCCGTTTAGTTTTTTTTCTATTGATTCATTGGCGGCGATTATTTTGCTCGTGATTAGCTTTATAAATCTAACAGCTGTAATTTATTCAATAGCTTATTTGCGTCAAGAAACGGCCAAAAATATTATCGGTTTTACTCGGGTACGGCAATATTTTACTTTGTTAAATATTTTTTTGTTGGTGATGATTTTAGCTATCGGTGCTAATAATCCTATTTTTGCTTGGATTTCTATTGAAGCAACAACATTATCTACGGCTTTTTTGATTAGTTTTTATAATAAGCCTTCAGCTATTGAAGGGGCTTGGAAATATTTAATTATTAATTCAGTCGGTTTGTTGTTAGGTTTTTTAGGAACGATGTTGTATTTTACTGCAGTTAAATTACCAGATGAAAGCGGGCTTATTGATTGGCAGTTGCTATTAAGTAGCGCCTCGCAATTAAATCCATTAATTGCTAAGATTGCTTTTGTTTTTGTTTTAATTGGTTATGGAACCAAGGTTGGTCTGGCTCCTATGCACGCCTGGAAGCCAGATGCTTACAGTAAAGCGCCTAATCCAATCGGGGCCCTTTTGTCGGGAGCACTGTTACCGATTGCCTTTATAATTATTTTGAAATTCAAAAGAATAACCGACGTGGCTGTCGGTCAGAGTTTTAGCCAACATTTATTAATTGCATTCGGATTGTTATCTATTATTATCGCCGCACTAATAATGATTAATACTCGAAATTATAAAAGATTGTTAGCTTATTCAAGTATTGAGAATGCCGGAGTGATGGCTCTGGGGTTTGGATTTGGCGGTCTGGGCGTTTTGGCGGCTATTTTGCACTTAATTTATCATTCGCTAGTAAAGGGAGCTATGTTTTTTTCTGCCGGAAATTTATTGCTAAAATATAGTTCAGCAAAAATTGCCAACATTAAAGGGGCCGTGAATATCGCTCCAATTACCAGCACACTCTTTATTGTGGGCTTTTTAGTTGTGACAGGAGTGCCTCCATTTGGGATATTTTTAACTAAAATGCAAATTCTTTCTGCCGGTATTAAGGAATATCCGCTTATTAGCATCATTGCCTTATTTTTTACGCTACTTGTCTTTGCGGGTTTTTTAAAGCACGTATTAGCAATGTTTTTTGGAGAAAAACCGAAAGATATTGAAGTTGGTGAAAATAATGTTTGGTTGATTTTTCCACCAATATTATTGTTAGCTATTATTATTATTTTAAGCTTCTATATCCCGTCATTTTTATCAGTTTTAATAAATGATGCGTCTGTAATTTATAAATAATATGATTAAAGAAAAAATTAGGTCTTATATTCATGAGAACGCAAAAGTTGATTGGCATGATAATATTGCTTCTTTTGCGGTATCTACTTCGGACATAGTCGTGGTGGTTAGAAAGTTGTACGCCAATAAAAATCTTTCACTAAAGCTTATTACCGCCACTGATGAAAGAACGGAACATGGTTGTTTTAAGGTTTGGTATATCTTTGCTTATCCCAAAGAAAATGTATTTATTGTTCCTTTTCTCGAACTGAAAAATACTACCGAATTTCCTTCTCTGTCTAATATTATTCATAGCACTTGGAGTTATGAAAAGAAAATCAAGACTTTTTTTGGTTTAAATCCAACCGGACATCTTGATGCGCGACCGATTATTTTGCATGAAAATTGGCCAGTTGATGTTTTTCCTTTGCGAAAAGATTTTGCCTGGAATATGCATCCCCAAGAAGCACGGGGAAAATATCAATTTCAAAAGATAGAAGGCGAAGGAATATATGAAATACCTGTTGGACCAATTCATGCCGGAATCATTGAGCCGGGACATTTTCGCTTTAGCGTTGCTGGAGAAAGTATTGTCTATCTTGAGCCGCGTCTTGGTTATACACATAAGGGTAGTGAAAAACTATTTGAAACATTTTCTATTGATGACAAAATAAATTTATCAGAAAAAATTTCCGGCGACAGCTCCTTCAGCCATTCACTGGCTTTTTGCCAGGCCTTGGAAAAATTAAATAATACTGTTGTGCCGGTGCGGGCGCTATATTTGCGGGTTATTTATGCTGAGCTGGAACGATTAGCCAACCATTTTGGCGATATCGGGGCGATTATGATGGATACTGGCTTTAATTTTGGCGGAGCCCAAGGCTCTCGATTGCGAGAAATGCTTATGCAAATAAACGAAAGACTTACCGATAGTAGATTCTTGCGGGGTGTAAATATAATTGGTGGAGTAATAAAAGATATTACTGATGTAGAAAAAAATAAGTTAAGCGTGGAATTAAAAGATATAAACCAAGATTTTACTGAAGTTATGCAAGTTGCCGAGAATAGTGCTTCGCTTTTAAATCGTCTTAAAGGCACTGGCATGCTGTCATTAGCGACTGCTCAAAGACATGATGTAACCGGAGTTGCCGGAAAAGCTGTTGGTATAGTAAAAGATGCGCGTATTGATTATCCATATGCAGCTTATGGTGAACTTTTTCTTGGTGAAATTGTCACCGAGTTAGAAGGGGATGTTTATGCGCGATTCCATGTTCGAGCTAAAGAAGCATATGCGTCAATTAAGATTATAATAGATGCTTTGGAAAAATTACCAAAAGGCGATATTAATATTCCAAATCATAAAATTGTTTTTGCAAAAAATACTTTTTCAATAAGTATAGTTGAAGGTTGGCGAGGAGAAATTGTTTATTTTGTCACTACCGATGCAAACGGGGATATTAGTCGTGTTGTCCCTCGTGATCCATCGTTTGTTAATTGGGCGGTATTGGGACAGGCAGGCTTTGATAATATAGTGCCTGATTTTCCCTTAATTAACAAAAGTTTCAATTTGTCATATTCCGGAAATGATTTATAGTTAGGATAAAGAAATTTTATTACAAGTCTGATGATATTAATAAAATTAATGACAATAAGAATTTATTAGTTGTTGTTTTTGATAGACCTTCAAATCCTGGTAATCTTGGTACTATAATTAGAACTTGCGATGCTTTAGGAGCTGATGGCTTAATTATTACTGGCCACGCCGTAGATGTATATGACCCAGAAACCATCAGCGCGACGACCGGGTCTTTATTTTTAATCGCTATAGTTCGCCTTTCTTCACAAAAAGAACTTGAATTATGGATTAAGAGAATGAGAAAAAAATATCCCAATCTTCAGATTGTTGGCACGGATGAAGCGATATAATAATTTCATGAATTTTACTAATAACAAAAACTTATATATAGGCATATCAGATAAAAAAGATGCTTCGATGAAAAATTCTTTGGAGAATCGTCTTTTGTTTTTTAAAAATCAAAATTTAGATCATAAAATTATCGTTTCAGCCGGCTTAGTTCATAGAAATAGAGTAGTTATCGTTGATGATATAAATGAAACTCAATCAATTCCAGATTGCGATGCTTTAATAACGAATCAAAGCAAATATTTACTTGCTATTACCGTCGCCGATTGTTTACCGATTTATTTTTATGATAAAAACAAAAAAATAATAGCTTTAGCTCACGCTGGTTGGCGTGGCGTAGTTTCAAATATTGCTCAAGAAGTCATTAATGTTTTTATAAGTCATTACAACTCAAATCCAAGTGATATTGAGGTTTTTATTGGCCCGCATATTCAAGCTTGCCATTTTGAAGTTAAAGACGATGTTTCAAGTCAATTTAAAATTTCAGACTCTATAATTAGAAATAAAAAAACCTATATTAATCTCGCTAAAACTGTTAAGGAGCAGCTATCTGAGTTAGGGCTTAATGATGACAACATTAGAATTACCGAAGAATGCACTTATTGTTTAAGTGATAAATATTTTTCTTACAGGCGAGATAATCCAAAAGAGTTGGAAGTCATGCTAGCCTATATTAGTTTGAAATAACCAGACTCTTGCTTTTTTTTTGCCTTTAAACTATAATCATTCTACTTATAGTTTAAAATTAAAATATGTTTCAAATTAGCGTTAAAACCGACTATGGCCTGTTAATTATGTTTGAATTAGCTAAGAATAAGGAGAAAATTTCGCCCTTATCACCTTTGGCAAAAACACTTGGAGTTTCCTCCTCTTATTTAAGCCAAATCGCTAATTCACTTCAACAAGCGGGCCTTATTAAAAGCCAGGAGGGAGTTTCCGGTGGTTATTATTTAGCTAGACCAGCTAAAGAAATAGCAGCTTTAGATATTTTAGAAGCTTTGTCCGGGAAAATACAGGCTCGTTGTGCTCATGGTAAAAAAGATGCCTGCCCTCATACCCAACACTGCGCTTTAAAAAGCGCTTGGCCGCTTTTATTGTCCGATATTAAAAAAAGTTTAGCCAAAAGAAGTCTCGCCTCTTTATTAAATAAATAATATGAATATTTTAGAAGTAAAAAATTTAAAAGTTAGCGCCGGGAAGAAATTAATTCTTGATGGCCTTAGTTTTAGTATTGCCGAGGGCGAAAGTCTTGTTGTTATGGGACCTAATGGTTCTGGGAAAAGTACTTTAGCTAATGTTTTGATGGGGCATCCCGACTATGAAGTTAAAGCGGGAAAAATAATTTTTAAGGGTAAAGATATTACTAAGGCTAAACCAGAAGAAAGAGCGGCGGCTGGTTTGTTTTTAAGTTTTCAAGAGCCCCGAGAAATTACTGGACTTGAATTATTTCCTTTTCTTTTTGATTCTTATAAAGCTTTAAATAAAAGTAAGAGCAAAAAAGCTGATAGCGTTTTTGTTTTTAAAGATAAGCTTGATAAAGAATTGTTGAATTTAAATATTAAAGATGATTGGTCTAGTCGCGGACTTAATCAGGATTTTTCTGGTGGTGAAAAGAAAAAGTCAGAATTATTACAACTGGCTTTAGCCAATCCTGACTTAGCAATTTTGGATGAGATTGATTCTGGGCTTGATGTTGATGCTTTAGAAATTGCTGGACAAGCTTTACAACGATTTAAGAAAAAGAAAAAAAGCCTTTTAGTCGTTACTCACTATCAACGAGTTTTAAAATATATTAAGCCTGATAAAGTTTTGGTTATGGCGGGTGGAAAAATTAAAGAACGCGGTGGTCCAGAATTAGCTAGCCGTTTAGAGAAAGAAGGCTTCAAGGCTTTTGTATAAACTATGAAGAAGAATATAGAATCACATGATTCCCTTTGGGATGAATATAACCCTTCCGAGTACATGAAAGATTCTCGTCTTGGTTTAGATGAGAAGCTTGTGCGTTTTATTTCTAAAGAGAAAAATGAACCGGAGTGGATGCTTGAGAGGCGACTTGAATCTTTTCGGGTTTATCAGGAAAAAGCTTTTCCCACTTGGGGACCAGATTTATCAAAATTAAATTTAGAAGGAATTACTTATTACGCTAAAGCGAGTGACAAACAAGCAGAGTCTTGGGATGATGTGCCTGAGGATATTAAAAATACTTTTAATAAATTAGGAATTCCTCAAGCCGAACAAGAAGTTTTAGCGGGAGTTGGCGCCCAATATGAATCAACCGTAATTTATCATAGCCTGAAAGAAGAATATAAAAAAAAGGGAGTTATTTTTGAGGATTTAGATGTCGCTTTGCAAAAATATCCAGAGCTTGTTAAGCCTCATTTTATGAGAGTAATGCCGCCGTCTTTGCATAAATTTTCAGCTTTACATGGCGCCGTTTGGAGTGGCGGAACTTTTTTATATATCCCAGCCGGAGTTAAATTAGAACAACCCTTACAAGCGTATTTCAGGATGAACGCCAAAGGGATGGGGCAATTTGAACACACTTTAATTATTATTGAAAAAGGAGCCGAAGCTCATTATATTGAAGGTTGTAGTGCGCCGCGTTATGGAGCCGATTCTTTACATGCCGGTGGCGTTGAAATTTATGTTGAAGAAGGAGCTAGATTTCGTTATAGCAGCGTTGAGAGTTGGAGTAAGGATGCTTATAACTTAAATACAAAAAGAGCCTTGGTGAAAAAGGGCGCGCATATGGAATGGGTCGGTGGAAATTTTGGTAGTAATATCACGATGCTTTACCCTTGTTCTATTTTAGTCGGTGAAGGCGCTAGTGCAGACCACTTAGGCGTTGCCTTTGCTGGCGAGGGACAAACTCAAGATACCGGAGCGAAAGTTATCCATATCGCAAAAAATACTAGCTCTAATATAGTGATGAAAAGTATTAGTAAGGGTGGCGGCAAAGCTTTGTATCGCGGCTTAGTTGATATTAAAGAGGGAGCAGAAAACGCTGTTGTTTCCGTTAAGTGTGATGCTTTATTACTTGATGAATTTTCATCGTCAGATACAGTTCCGGTTATAAAAATAAATGATTCAAGTGCTGCGATTGCGCACGAAGCGAGTGCCGGAAAAATTAGCGCTGAAGATATGTTTTATTTACGAAGCCGGGGCTTAAAAGAAGATGAAGCGGCGGCAATGATTGTTAATGGTTTTATTGAACCAATTACTAAAGAATTACCCTTAGAATATTCAGTTGAGATGAATCGGATGATTGAGCTTGAAATGGAGGGTAGTGTTGGTTAAAAAATATTTATGAAAAAAAGTTTAGTGGAAATTTTAATAGAAAGAACTAGCGATAAAAATTTTAAGTTAAGTCGCTCTTTTAAAGTAGAGAAAAATAAAACTCTTCAATATCTTTTAATTGTTGATAAAAATATTTCTGATCCAGCTTCTCGTTCTTTTATTTTAGACAAAGGAGCAAGTCTTAGTTCCTATCGTCTTTTTTTAAAAGCTAAGGAGGGCGAGTTTTTTAATTTTAGTCATGAAATTAAAGCGGGGGCAAAAATAGCTAGTCGCTCTTTAATAGTTGGTCTTAAAAAAGAAAATTTTTCTTTAAAGGCCGATTATAATTTTTCTGGAGAGAAAAGTTTTGGCCGAATTAAAACTGAGGCTTTATTAGCTGGTGAAGCTAAACTTTATTCGGCTGATAATGTTAATGTTTTAGCGGCCGCCCAAAAAAGCGATACTCGGGTTGATCACTCTTTAATTCTTGAAGGCCCAGGGGTTAGGGGCGAAGTTACTCCTGGACTTAATATTTCTGCTAATGATGTTAAAGCCGGCCATAGCGCTGGAACCTTTAGATTAAAGGCAGAAGAACTTTTTTATTTAAGAAGTCGAGGTTTAAGCCCTGAAGAAATTAGACGATTATTTATTTTGTCTTTAGCTAACAATTTTACGACTG
>Ga0100402_1002681_pt1 | contig 19826 bp, 22 predicted proteins | sample CryGeyme20150102_FD_80419 | JGI IMG/M metagenome (GOLD analysis project Ga0100402, IMG submission 80419) | Groundwater microbial communities from Crystal Geyser aquifers in Utah, USA - Crystal Geyser metaG 2015-0102 | ecosystem: Environmental > Aquatic > Deep subsurface > Groundwater | place...
TCGATATCAACCAACGTCTGGTGGCAACCGAGCTCTTTGAAAGTAGATTATTTGATCGACTGTTTTTTGAGATAAAGGCAGTCAAGCAAAGAATCAAGATCAATCATCCTATCAAAAATCAATGGTTTGAGATGGACCAGATCAAGGAACCTGTTCTGATTACTATTATCGAAAAAATATTCAAAATGTTTTCCTAGATTTGCGAGGACAGGAATTTTATTGGAAAGAACTATGTTCATGAATATCTAAACCAAGAAGGACCGGCAGGTGTCAAAATCATTATTACTTACTTAGGAGTTCCTGTTTCTCCTCAACTGTCAAACAACCTCTACTCCCTTATCACCAACTGCTACATTGATTCTTCACCGAGAATCAATCGAACAAAACCTCTTTCTGTGATTCTTTTCAACGTCGAAAAAGATGTGTCCAAATTGTAGGAAGAAAAAAGTGTCAGACTTGGCTTGCTTGACAAGAAACCCAAGAGTATTCTCAGTCCTGCTGCAGCTGCTCTATCGAATATGTTGACCTCTTTCGAAATTTTGGAACCCAGTCTCAATGAATAGGAGCTTGATTTATACAAGTAGCAGCTCAATGAAAGGATAGCTGAAGAGTGCTGGACAAGTGAACTATTGAATTCAATATGCATTTTGATACGTCTGGAGTGCTATTCGACAGCTGAAATTCAAAACATCAAGGGCCTTTTAGAGGGACAACTCATGCAAAAATCTCTTGACAACAACATAATTCCCTTTGCAATGCAAATTCTCGAAGAGCTGAACATATACTGTGAATAAATCGAGATAAAAAAGATAACAGCTTACCTGAAATATCAATTCAGCAAAAAAAAGAAAGGTAGCCTCAATAGTTACAATGTCAAAAATTTCCTTCCTCATTCCTAAAAGCTAAGAAGGGCAATAGTTAGAAGCAATAATCCAGATCACAAGTATGTCATAATGGAGCCAGACGTGGAGCAGCCCTTTAGATAATAATACAATGACTATGTGGACATCCTGAGGAAGCTATACCCCACCTAACAACTCAAATAACATCTGTTCGAGATGTTTATCGATTCATAAAAATACAGCTTTTCAATCATCAGCTCTTTATTTAGGCAATTGATTAGATACAATTTTCCCAAACTGAAGATGATGCGCTTACTGTCAAAATGTATTGTGATTACTGGAGATGAAGTGAACACATTTCAAGAACTGTTTGACCTCTATAAAAAGCTGAACCATCTCAACTGTATCTCTGAGCATTGGCTTTACAGTAAATATGACAAACCTTTGGAGTATAAGCATTTTGTTTAGGCTTTGGTTGAGATCACTAACTATATGTTCGAGTAATATGAGCTCTTTTCCAAAAGAGATGTATCTTTTAGGAAGCAGGTCAAGCTAAATATCAACAGACAACTTCTGATCAACAATCTGGCAGTGTCTGAAATTGTTATTAACTTTATTGGAGCAAACTACTACCTGCTCGATTAAAGCAACCGACTTAAATTATCGGCCACTCAGAGACATACTTTTATTGAATGCTTCGAGTACCTTTTCTACTTCTGCTATTAGTGCTCTCAAAACACGAAAGTTATCACCAGCAATATTGAGGTCATTGAAAAATTGAGAGGATCTCTGGAAGTTGGTCAGACGAAACTGTTGAATATGCTTTATCGGACTGATGATACGCTTGTCAAACAGGTCAGTATGGGAATCGTTGAGACTGCAATATCAAAGATAATTACAAAATCCAAGAACATTGACTATTAAAGATGTGAGTACAGTCCTGAGTATGTTTCATTTTTGCTCAATATCGCCTACTCAAAGGGAAAGCCAAACAAAAAGAACATCGCTTTTGTCTAAAAAATCTTACATAAAGAGAATATATTTAAAGCCTTGCTGTTTTTGGACAAAAGTGATGAAAGATTCATTGCACTTGATATCAGTAACTTTAATCAGCAGCCTCTGAGGATTCCTATTCTGTATCACAAGCAGTTTATCAAGTTGATGTGTATCATAATTCAAAACCTTTAGACGGTTGGCACTCGAATTAGAAACAGGCTCAAAAATTATATATCTCTCGAATAGCTATTCAGATTGCTCGGTCTACCAGATATATACTCTCACAACGGGGTTATTCCTTCGCTTAACCATCTTCTCAAAAAGGAGCTATTTGTACTTCTCAATTTATACCTCGAAAAGAACGACTCCCTTAATAAACTTTATGAAAGTAGAAGCCTATAAGCAATGCTAGACCATTTTATTCTGATCTTTTTGACAAAACCGCCCAAGAAAAACATGATCCAGCCTGGAGAACAAGTCATGGGAAAGTATCTTTAGGAGTATCGACATGAAGTGAATTACGATAAGTAAAACCAGAGAGATTTTTATAATGCTACAGTTCATCCGATGCTTTCGAGACTGTTTTTCATATTTGATAAAATGAGCAACAAATAGAACAACATTAATTTCAAAAAAATCAATCTTCTTCTTGAGGAGATCAAACCCTTGGAGTTGAACCAGAATCACTTGCTAAAAAATATTAGATATGGTATGGATTTGATCGACCTCAACTGGAGAAATTTTGTTGACGCAGATTAGGACAATTCTGCTGAATAAAAATTTACAAAAAAGACTATACTGGAATTGCTCAAGCACGATGTTTCATTCAAATAAATTTAGAAGGAAAGATAACTTTTTTATTAAATTTTGGCTCAGAAAGAATAACAGTACTTCAAGGTTATGGGCAATTTCATCAAAATTGCTTCAGAGGAAGATACCTTTGGAATGTCTCAAGACTCCGAACTTATTTTTTATGAAATTATTCAACAGCTAGCATAATATCTCCATTGGACCATGAGCAAAGGAAGGTAATTCAATGGTCTGTAAGGAAAGGTTATTGTGGAAACGTTGATAGGCTATGTCAAAAGGCCTTAATTTTAGTACAGTAATTAAATTTCAAGAAAAACATTTTATCAGATTCTTAGGATATTCGTTATTTTGCTTGAAAATGACTAGGAGGAGGAGCTTCAAAAAGTGTTTTACAACTATTTCAAAACATAAATATCGAGTTACAGATTTTTAAGTTGTCTTAATAGTGCTCTTATGGAAGTTTTCGACAGAATTGAAGGCGAAAAAATTCATGAGCAGATCAACTTTGCTCTGGGCCAGCTCACTCTCTGCGGTGAAGAAAAGAAATGTGAAATAGACAAGTAAGCATTGAAGCTGATAACGAATTTATGCAAATACTCCCCTTTTACTGATTTTTTCAGAGATCAGCCATATGCCATCAGTATCGATTTTCTCTAGAGAATATTCAATCTATTCTACATCATGATCAAGAGAAACAATTCATCTGTACTTTTCACTCTACTTAGAATATCAACATCACCATAAGCGTAGTGGACATTGTGGAACCTCTTGTCGAATGTATGGTGTGGATGATGAACGGTTGCAATGAGACCAATCAGAACTATATTATCGAATCTAAATTTCCTGCTACTTTAGTTGAAATTCTGAAGAAAGAGTCAATCAAGTCTGGGCAAGATGAGACCGATATTGTAAAAAGAGATATGCTTCTCTAAGAGGTGGTTGCCTTTTACGAATCCAATGGTATCAACATCAAAGATTTACTTCTCTAAAACATCAAATATCTTGACTTCAAGCATAACTATCTACTCAATCGGTTTAAATACATCTTGTTGAGATTGTTGCACCAGTGCACCTTGGCAAACGACCGGGTCCTTTCCAAACTGAAAATAACCTTGCCTCTCTAGTTGCTGAAAATAAATATAATTTGGACTTACTATGACTTTGTGCAAGAAAATTAAGAATATTCGGAAGAAACTGTTCTGAGAGAAATGGAGGATTGGCGGTCTGTTGTAGCCAAAGACGATGTAAAAGGAACTTTCTTAATGGTCGGCTTCTACTTCTATATTTTTATCTAGTACTACAAAAATGAAGACAAATAGTCCAAAGACGAAGATGAAGCCGAAACTGTCCAAGACGAATAAAAGCAGAAATAAAGGGTGATCAAAAAATTTTTCTCATCGATTTCTGAGAAGGAAAAAAGGGCAGAAAAACAAAAGGCCCTTGAAAAAGAGCAGTTTGGTAAGGAAATGGCCAGATTTTATAAAGATTACTACACAGCCTACAAATTCTATAGATCTAAAACTCTGACGATTGAAGCCAACATTTATGATAAACTGACAAAAATATACTTCCCAAAGATACCTCTTTGTGATGAGCTCACATAAAAGATGGAGTCGAAGCTGGTGGAAGAGGCTGAGAGGATCAGTCACTAGGAAAAGATCAAAAGTTTGATGGAATTTGAAGAGTAGTGTTATAGCAATCTCAACGGGTAAGAGACGTACTTCAAAGAAATGGAGGAAAAATCCTCAACATTAGCTTTCCTTATCAAGTTGGTAAAGAGATAGGACGACATTTTTCTGATAATTTGGGTTGTCAGCGTCCTCATAACAATCAACTATTTGCTTTACGATTATGTGAAACCCTACCATTATTTCAACGAGCTGGTGGGACATTTCCTGATTCCTAAAGACTTTCTCAGTGTGTTTATGCTCGTATTAGAGTTGATCAGTTTATTCTTTGGCATTGTCTTGCTGCTGAATCTGATACTTAAGAAGGTACCTTATTTGGTTGAAATCTATAAAGCTCGCTATGAAAAGGAGAAGGAATAGAGGGAGAAGAAAGGAAAAAATGATTAAGATTAAGACAGCTATGCTATCTATCTGGCAACAAATCTATTCAAAACTACTGCTCTGGATTTCTACATCATGGTCTTTAGTTTCCTTACTATTGTCCATCCTCTCTTTGCAGGTTTCTAACTCATCTACATCATTGACAGAATAGCCATTGGTAAGCAAATCATCGTTGCTATCAAATAAACAGCCTTCTCTCTATTTGCTGCAACAGGTCTACTCGTTATATGCAACTATGTCTATGCCATGTTGATCTACGTCGCCTTTACGAATGACATAGGATATGGAGGAACCTGCCAGACCTTATTTAAATGCTTTTTGATGGTGTTTGACCAAAGTCTCAAAGGGGATTCAGGATTTTTAGGCAATGCAGAAACAGACTACACATACAACGTTTTCACTATGAAATTTCTTTGCGAAATATTTTATATATTGTTTGTGAAGAAGGTCATTTTTGAAATATTCTCTGGAACTATCATCGACAAATTTTCAGAATTGCGTTAGAAAGAGTAAGACACAGAGAAGGATTAGAAGTCAAATTGCTACATTTGTGGTCTTGAACGATTCGAAATAGATTTTGAGCTGGAAGGATTTGAGGAGCATACCAAGAACACTCACAATAAGCTGAACTACATATTTTACCTGTTTTATCTGAGAAGGAAAAAAAATTAGCACTTCGGAATTGAGGAAAACTATATCTGGAAGTTGCACTAGAATGATATAAATGATTGGATCCCTGACGAGACGAGTCTGCTGAAGCAGGAGAAGGAAGGAGAAGGGGAGGAAGAATAGGCCAAAAATTAACTGTAGGAGTACTAGAAATACTTCGGAAGGAAGATGACAGAGATGAAGAAGTTGAAGCAAAGAATGGAGTTCATGTCAACACAATTAAAATAAACAAATCTTTGACCTTGTATCCATAGTGTAATCATGATAGGCGATAATGATCTGCTAGTTTGGTTGTTTCATCTGGAAAATATTATAGTGGTCAAAAAAAATGATATGAAAAATGGGAATTTCTTTCTGACATTTTTCCACAATGTTGTAAATTTATCGATTGATAACTTTTCTGATGGGGTGGTTTCCGTATGTTGAAGACTTAGCAGATGGTGCAGATCTTCCTGTCGATATCGTCAAAATAGCACTTGGACTGACAGCTGTCGTCCTCATAAGTACCTTTTCTATCATTCAGGTCCTCTGTACAGGTTGTTCCCCAGTCGAATCATCCGTCACACTCTAAGTATTCTCTTTGGAGGCAGTTTTCTATTTTTCATGCTTTAGGAGATTGCTTTCTTCGTGCTGGGGGCAATGGTGATTCCATATTTTCTGATGCGAGTATTACCCAACCCTTTTATGGTCAGTGTGTTATGTTCAGTCGTGATGTTACTGATAGTGCACTCATATCGCTTCATGTAATGATAGTCTTAGTAAAGAGTTTCATATGTGGTGTGGAGCGTGGATTGCTCTGTATATGTGATGGTCCTGGTCACCAAGATTACTTACTATGCTAAATGGTACTAAAAGATATAATTAAAAAGAGTATGTTTTTGGGATTATATTGGCTATAATCTCTTTCTCCCTGGGCTGCTGGCAGGACCAACCTTCAACTATAAACTTTTCCTATAGTACATCTACGAACCCAAGCAAAGACCTCTCAACTTCTTATCTGCCATCACACCTCTCCTGATTGGTCTGCCTATATGCGCTGTAACAGTCATCTGTCTGCCCACTTTCACTTCAAGTTGGCCTCTCTAAAGCTCATTTTACCTTGGGCTTCCTTTCTGGCAAAAGGTTCTTCTTCTAAACCCAATAGGCTTCATATACAGAAGCAAATACTACACAGGATGGTATGTCAGCCAGGCTGCAGTGAATTTATCAGGCATCAGTCAGAGCGATTCTGGGCTGTACGATAGGATAATGGCTGTGAGCATCATGTTCTAGTTGGAGCCTAATCCGAAAATGAAGACTGAGTATTGGAATAGCAGCTTCCAGGTCTGGCTGAAAGATGTAGTCTATGCTTAGCTTTCAACAAAAATGAGCAGCAACTTGGCTCTTTTTGGTACCTTTATCGTTTCAGCCTTCTGGCATGGACTCTATCTGGTCTACTATCTCAGTAAATATAATTATATTCAGTATTTTTCCTATGGGCAATTTTGATTCACGTGACAAAATGGTCTTATAAATGGTCCTTAGTTTTACCCAAAAGCATCAGAAATTCTCCTTTGACAACCTTCTTGACCTGGTTGACAGCATTTTGTTTGTTTAATCCTATTGGTATGGCAGGGGCGATTCTTCATTGGGGAAACGCAATTCAGTTTCTAAAAGATCTATATTACTATCCCGTCATCATTCTTGGCATTCTGTTGGTGCTCAGCCTGGTAGTACGACCTCCAAAATCCAAACAGGCACAGGCCTAAAAAGAAGCATGATCTCTATAGCTCTAAATATGAAAATAATGACACAGTATCAGGCCGCGTCATCTAAACTGATCATTTGGAACACCTTTTCAATGAGATCAGCAAACTCCTTTCGAGAGATACGGTTGTCCCCGTTTTCGTCTACCTCATCCAGGATTTAGTCAACTTCCTCTCGGGTGGGGTTATCGACTCCGATTTATTTTGCGATCTGCACAAGGACTTGTTCGAATTCTCCTCTTTCAAGGTAGCCACTGCCATCGATGTCCACTTTTCTGAAGGCGTCCTCCATGAGTTTCTTCATGTTTTTAGGATTCTTCATCATCTCCTCGAATTTTTTAGGTCTGCTCATCCAATCCAATAATATTTAATTACACAGATCCAATTATCACATTCCCAATAAATCACATCAAATCATCATTGATATTCTCATAACGCAATTCCCTCTTTGATAATAATTTCAATATATCAATGTCACAAACAGGTCCTGTTTTAAAACCAGCCGAGGAGGAAGAACAAGGCCTCTTGAAGAAAGATATCAGCAAAGCCGACATTGCTAGTGGCAAGTACAAGAGGCGATAGGAGCTTGGCGATAAGATTCTGGTGTACGTCAGAAGTATATTTTGGGCAGCCATTGGAGGACTCACTGTCTATTATACCAACTTCTTCCATCACCTCTTCAGAAACCCCAATATCAATGAGCTTTTCTTTGAAATCACTATCACAGGATACACTATGATTGTGTGCCTGATGATATTTTCGACCTTCATCATGCCCCGAATCTCAGGCATCCGCGACATCGAAGAGTACAATCCTAAGTTGGTGTCACTGGGAGCTGTGGTGGGCCTGGTTAGTGTGATATCTTTGATTGTTGCCATTTGGCCAGTCTGGGGATGGTGGTCTCTGTTGATCTTCCTTTTCCTCTGGAAAGGCTTCTTCTCGCTGGCAGTCTTCCTTCCTGGAGGAGACATAGGCAACATTATCTTCCTAATTATCGTAGCATGCACGGTTCTGTCATTTTACGTGATATAGCACGAGGGCTATCTTCATCAATGATCATATGTCATGTATATTATTCGTAGTTTATACAGCATGATTCCCTAACAATTGAAACAGATGTTCGGACTCACAGATCAGAAAGATGTCGCGATGGCTAACAATATCTGGAAAATGCTTGATGATATGTCGGAGAGTAACCCCCAGGAATATCAACAATTTGTGCAGAAAAATATGAAAGAAGGGATCCAAGATGTCAAAAAGAAACAAGATGAATAAAATCAACCCTATAAGATCAAGCCGAAAATAGGAGTATGTCTCAATATGAGTGCTACGCTTAGCTAAAAACCTCTGGAAAATAGTCTGAATCAAAAAGTGCTTGTGACTGAGAAACCTTGGGCAGATGTGAAGTGCAAATTTCCTGCCTCCATTAATATAACCTTCAACATAACACACAGTGACAGAATCAGAGACCTTTCGTCTAAAAAAAGTCAAAAATCCATCAGCAAATTCGAACTCAGTCAACTTCAAGATATTGAATGTTTTTACTACTCGTTGCAAGGACCTCTTGCTAAAGATAAAGAGAGCACTTCTTTTGACTACTGCATGATCGTGGGGAGTCGACTATTCGAAGATCTGATGAGTCAAAATGGGGGAAAGAAAATTTTGATGGGGCTTTGTGTGAGCTATCTCCAATAAAGATTGGGAATGGACAAAAATCCTCTGTTAAAGCACTACAATCCAGATTAATACAAGAGGCTTGCCTACTACAACATTGAGAAATATTCAATGGTCATCAGCGAGAAACCTTTCAAATATGGAGACAGTACAGAACCTATAGAGTTTTTACTTGAAAGGTAAGTTGATAAGAAAAGACTGGATGAGGAGAAAAAAGCAAAGGAGAAGAAAGAAAAATAAATCAAAGCTAAAAAGCCTGAAATTTTGTACAAGTAATCAAAAAAGGAAGAGCCTGAAATATCAAGCATTAAACTGGCCACTGAGTCGTCTCCAGCTAGCAAAAAAAGTAAGTTGTTATTAATTTAGAGCCTTTAATTGAAGTTCTCAAGTAGGAAGACCACTAAGCCGACAATGAGATTTCCTATACAATGAAATAATCTGAAGTAGGCTATAGCTTCTAATTTCTTCTGCCAGGAGTGACTTCAATCAAAGATGTAGACCTGTAAATGAAGCCAGATTGTGTGAAGCTAAAATCGGCTGGCAAAAGAGAGTTGCTGATACCTTTGAAGAGACCCATCAACGAAGAAACAATAAAGGCTAAATTCAAGAAAGCATAAAAAATGCTCAAACTGGATGTTAAGTTTATATGATTATCAATGCTGTTGTTTGTTTCTCCTTGCCTGAATTTTCATTTCTCGAATGAAAGCTTAGTAGGAAGGTAGCTTTACTTTCTCCTCAGTTTCACATCGAATCACTTATTTCTGACAAGGCTCAGTTACTTAACCTTCATAGTTGATGCTTGTTTGCTTCATAGGGAACTGTTTTGGCTTCCATAAGGGCCTGGCAGGTTGATTTTTTCTTTTGAAGACGTAGTCTGGAATAAAATTTTAGAGATCGTTAAATAGAGGTGCTTTTGCTTTCTGAAGCGGGTTCACTTATGACATATTACGATGCTTTCTGAATTTCAATTTACTCTTATTCTCCTTTTTAGCATATTCCTTGTACCTGTGCTCCTGATTTTCTTCCACATTCTCAGGATGTTCAATGCTCTTGATGCTCCAAGCAGAAATGGTTATATTTTCATGTATTTTCTCCTTTATTTTTCTATGCCTTTCCCTCTATGTTGCTCCTCTGTTTATGTTTTTACTATTTCTTTTTTAAGTCAATGGAGCAATAGCTTCAATGTATTTTTCTGACTCATAATGTGCACAGCTTCTGAGGGATTGTCTTTTTTTGAATTCTGAGTATTTTTCGCGGTGTTGAGGAATAGGTGCAAGATTTGCTATTTTTCGAAGAAGGGCAATATGAAGGAGGGTCCCGCTTTCCATGGAGAACAAAATAAAATATAATTTTGATTGACTTAAACCTTATTGATATTTTGTTTGCTAAAATTTTCAGAATGTAGAGGTGCTTCAGAATAGCTCAGATTTATAGTTTAACTGTGGATCTTTTAAATGCGGCTCAAAGCTATAGTATAATTAATTTATTACCAGAAAATGATGAGAGCCATGAGAGGAGGATTACAGCTGTTAATGTCTGCTGCTAAAAAGATTCCCAGGCCCAGAGATCCATCGGTTGCTGAGTCCTTTGAGACTAAGATCAGTGATGATATGGCAAAGATGCTGGTAGATCCACGAGGATTCATGACCGAGGAAGAAAAACTCATGGAAGTTGCAAATAGTGCTGAAGGAGTCTTTTAGAAAGAGCAATAATAGATTGTTGCTTCTACTGAAGCTGGAGCATCGACACATAAATATGAAAGACCCCCGATGGAACCAGAATATGGTTTCAAGCAAAAAGGACCAGAACCAACTAGATATGGAGACTGGGAAAATAAGGGAAAGTGTGTTGATTTCTGAATTATTGTCATTTACTGCATTCTTTGTTGAACACCTGACTAAACCTATCGATTTATTAGTTTTAATTATAATTTTCTGGATAAGACTACTTTGACAAGAAGCATGAAAAATTCAATAGCTGCCGATCTCGAGCAAATCCTAACTAACCTCAGAGCGCAAAATCAATAAATAAACAAGACACTAAGAGAGATGAGAAAGTCGAAAAGCACAGTAGCCTTGAATAATCATTCCAAGAATAACCCTGAACAGAGATCCCCTCTCAAAGAGGTCGTCAACAAGGATAAAAAGAAATAATAAGTCAAAAAATCAAAATCTTTTCATAGATGTAAGTCTTGCCAATTCATTGACAACAAGGACAAACATTAACCAGACAAGAAGAGCAAAATTGGCCCAGATAAGTCTCGAATTACAACCATATCATCACCAAAGAGCACCTTGAGCTCAGTAAAGAAGTCGATGCCAAAGAAACTGCTGAGTCCCAGAAAGGACATGACCCAAAACTATTTGAAGATGCTGAAAGTTCGCAAGAGTACAGCCACAAAAAAGTTCATATGATATTATAAGGAGGATACAAATCATGTCCAGTGTTGTACAAGTCATGTCCAGTATTGATAATTATTCCTGATAAAGTTACCCCTTTCTTATCCCTTCCGAGGAATGTATGTTTGAAACCTTCGAGAGTAAAGGTTGTCTTCTTCTTTTGTTGGAGAATAGTCCCTACCTGGAGAAGCACCATAGCCTACCTTGGTTTTGTCGGGGCGGGTATATTCCTAAGGATGGTAATATTTGGGGGTTGTTGGATACTTATTGTAAATGCTTGAAACTATTGAATTTATGTTTGGCTCTTCTTCATCGATTTGGTAATTGAAGCGTCTTTTGTTAGTGACCGAGCCAACATATCTGCTCTCAAGATAAGGCTTATTATTTCTGTCAGATGTTTCATAGTGATTTTTTGATGGACTTGTTTGCCGAAAGGGGCTGCCCGCGGCTCGGACACCTCTTTACCTTGATAGAGATCTCTTTAGGATGTCATTTTAGAGGACCCTCCTGACTCCTTCCTCGTGAATGGCTTCCTATCTTTCTTCTTATGGCTTGAATGGTCTGATTGAATCCAGAAAATCTCGATCTATTATTTTCCTTGGCTCAGTGATCTCTTGTGGGGGTTCCTTGACGATTTCTGAAGGAATGTATTGGTGATTAGATGATTATGTTCTTTTGAACAGATCAGAAGCAAAAGGATCATCAGCTCTATACTAAATTTATGAAGAAATATTGCGGTTACTTCTCATATTGGATTTGAAGTGATTTACAGGAGTTTATAGTTTCCTCGAATTTTCCAAAGTATAGACATCTTAGACTCTAATTGGTTCAGGTTTCATTGGAGGTTGTTGATAAATATTGTCCAGCTCTTTTTATACTCCTGGAATAAATTTATGAAATTGCTCCTGAACTCGAGACAGTTTATTGAATTCTTACATCTTTACGGACTAGTGATCAGGATCGATGTGGGTCATGCTCTTTTCAATAGCTTCCTGCAACTTCTTATACAGATACAGTTCCTAAGGTAAATTGATGTCCAGATCGATCCACCTCTATCGAAATCTTCGATGTAGAGACCTCAGGTTATCAGTCCATGTGAGGAACTCTTCTTCAGTATTTTGTTGATAATTTGAAGCCTAAATTTTATTGAGTTGACCTTGTAAAAACCGGCCATAGACCCACTTCATTTATCCTGGGGAAATCAGAATGCCAAAGCCATCAAACTGTCCTTGGTTAAATTATCCGACATATTTGTTTCCGTTGGTAAATATTTTCTACCCGAAAACATGCATTATTTAGCCTTAGTAATACCCTCTTTCGATAAACTTCAGGTAGAGGGGTCTCTCGCCATTAGTTGTCAAATTTTAAGCATAGATGGTAAAAGATAGACCTTAGAGTTGTCCATCGTCATTGTAAAAGCCTATTACCTTTTTGCTTCGTTCAGAGTTGATATGTAGCTTTGTTGGTCTTTAAAAAGTCAACTAAAAAGCTTGTTGATGCTTGACTCCAATTATTTTTGTTGCTGTACTATTTCCAAAAACATCTTCGTTGTCTTTTTTATCTAAGTGTAATATTTTATTTGATAAAGTTCCCTTCTTATAGGTCAGTTTGTAGATCTTATGGTCGTGATGGTCAATGAGAACGCCTGAACCATTGCATTTCATACTCCCATCGTTGAAGGGCAGTAGTACTATATAGCTACCTTGCTTGTAGGCGATCTCGAATTCATTTGAATTTATATACAGCATTGATATGATTGAGTTTTCACGAAATATGATGTTGTGACCTGTGGGGGTGTCATGCAGATAATCGCTGATGACGGCGGACCCATCGTCGTGCAAAATGAGTCCTTTTCCATGTTTTTTGAACCCGCTCATACCTCCCATGTAGACTGCATTATTGAAGTGGCAAAAATACCTTTGATACTCTGTTGATTTGTTCATCGGCAGTTTGCTTTACTCTGTTCCGAATCTCGCAGCAATTTATGACTGTACTTTATTGCGGGAAGGAGAGAAAGATCTCCTCATGGCACAGCTAAAAGTTATTATTATACTTTATTGGATCTCTAAAACAAATATCAATCACAGCAGAGCTGATAAGCGCTTGTAATTTTCATAGTTCTCGTTTTAGATTCTTATCTTTGCTAACATCTCGTCTGCCTGCTTTTGTTACTCCTCTGACATCGGCTTCTGTCTGAATTTGTTCCTCATGTAGTAAAATTCAAGAATATTCCTTAACTATTGCTCTCTCGGGGTCATCATTCCTCCCAGAGCCATTTTTTATGTGGTATAATAAGTGAATAGCCCATCGGTGATCTACCTTGTCCAAAAAGTACATTGAGCTTGAAGCCATAGAGAATCAGGCAGGCTATAAATTTACTTAGCCATTTTTTAGGAGCGTAAGCCATGACTCCAAGCAAAAGGATGGAGCATCCATGATATGTCATATAGGCATTGAGAACTTTAGGGTACTTTTCAAGGTCTGCATTCATCTATCTACTTTAAGCAGTATAATACGTATAAGCAAGCAGCCGATTAAACTTTTCATGCTCCTCGAGATGGAAGTTGAAATACTTTGCTCTCATCTGCATATCTCTATTGTCATACTCTTTGGATGAAGGATCTTGTCTTTCGGTCTTCGTATTTCTCGGCTTATCGCAACGATAGCTCGTCCTTCTTAAACTGCTCTTTATCGATCTCGTGCTGCTTCTTGTACTCCTCAAGCTGCTTCTATGTCAGCATTCAACTTATATAAAAATAATTCAGGCAATGGAACAAAATATATTAGAAAGAATCAGCTCCTCAATACTATTCATCATAGGCCCACCCTGATATATCTTCCTTCTAGCGAGAAGTAGGAACAGTTTGTTGGATTTTCAAACTTTTGGGAAAATTGCGGGAAGGCTTGCGACTTTGAATAATGGATTATCGACACTAGCTTCCAATTTTTGTCTTGACCTTTGACAGTGAAAGATTATTCGGTGAGGTGAGCATAAGCTCATTTCGAGGAGCAAGTTCAGTATATTGTTTTTCTTTGAGGGCATTTTTTCTGATATTCATGGGTGAGCTGTTTTTTATCAATCGATAGAGATCTCCTTTCGGATGGTTTTTTAGATACTTTTTACTTGCTGTTATTTCAGTTTCTTCAGGAGCTGTTTTGGAGTGTTGGGCGTCATCATAATAAATAGTACTTTTGCCCAGCTCTTTTCCATAATTGAAAGAGTTGACTTTGTTGTATTGATACAGGTGGCTATACTTGGCTTGGTACTAGCTTTTTTCTTGGGCTTTTGCCAAAAGTTATCCTCTGACGTTGTGGTTGACTGATTTTCTTTAGCGGACATAGATGGAAGGAGAAAACAAATTGGAAGTGTTGAGAAAAATGTGATGTTTTTTGTTGAGCAGTTTCTATAAACTATTAGTTTTCCTGGCCTGAAGAGTGAAATGATGTGGCTCTTCTTGAGCCTGCGATTTATCTACAGTCTAGGAGCGTAAACCCATTAATCTCTTCTTCCTGTCTGATACTTCTGATTGATCCACCTGTAAAGTTTTCAGCCCTTTCTTGGGAAAATGTTTCGATTGGTTATGCTGATATTTTTATTTTATTTTGGCTTGAACAGTTTTTCGAAAAATGGTAGGATCGAATGTCTATGAAACATGGAGCAGGTTGAATTGTTGATGATGCTGACCGATGATATTTTTAAGGTTGGTTGGCGGGCTGAGGTTGGCAGAGAACTCGAAGGGCTCTATTGGATGGTTGTGGATCATAATTATAGGTCAGTTTTCAGAGGATTATTATTATAGCAGACGAAAAAGAACATAAAAGAAGCATAAAATTAATCTGAATGAATTGCTTCTGTCTTCTCAAATGTCAAAGTCATTATTCTTCCTGTTGTATAATCAATGTAAATATAATAACCAAGAAACTCTCCCAAAGATCCTCTTGCTTCGTTCTCAGATCACATCATTGTGCCCATCAAATATGACGAAATATATGATCATGCTACCGTTAAAATACTCAGGTCGTAAAACCTCATCAATATGCTGGCCAATACTGTTCCTCACCATCGAAGTTAGAAATAATGTAAAAATATTGCCGAACTGCTCAAAGGAGAACCATACTTTGCTTCGATTGCTAAAAATTTCAAAATGTTGTTAGAAATCAGTCAATGGGTGGAGTACAAAAAGGTCAAAGAGGAGTAGTATATATATAAGATGGGACAAAACTTCGATCGCTTCTACATATTGATCAAAGGTGAAGTGCATGAAACTGTAACAGAAAAAGTAGTTGAAGAAGAACCAGTCAAGCAAAATTAGGAAGAGGAAGAGTTAAGATAGACTGCCACTGTCCATTCATGTGTGTTGCCGATGTCCATGCCTGACCTATCTAAAAAAGGAGGCAGCTATCATGAGAAAAGCAAGGAAATGGTAAAAAAACTAAGACTGGCTAAAAGATTAAGCCTCATTCAATAAATCCAAGAGGAGGTGCCTTAAAAGCCAAAGCAGGTTCAGATGTAAGAAAGGATGGTTCGCTTGGTCAGTCCTGGAGAAAGCTTTGGTGATGTTAGTCAGACTCAAAAGAGGGGTACTCATGCTAAAGCTAAGGAAATAAGTCATTTGCTGGTCATCAAGAAGCAATACTATCAGAGTATCTCACAAGGCCAACTCAAGTCGGAGGGCAAAAAAAGATACTAATTTCTCAGTTCTTTGAGTTTCTTCAAGATGCTCAACAGATACTCCCTCGAAGCCATCATTTACTGCCTGGAAGAGCAGAAGATCGGCTATAATCAGGTCGTTTATGAAGAAGGAGACAAAGCCAACTACATTCATGTCATTTATCGAGGATAATTCAAGTTATACAAGAAGATCGTATCAAAGAAGCAGCACACTTGGAGAGAAGGATTCACCGATATGTAATCGAGTTACTATATACCTCAGAGAAAGAGTTCCTTCAAAACTGTGGGGCCTGGATAAATTCTATGTATTTTGGAAATATTCGACAAGGAACAACAATGTATGGAAAGTTGTGTCTGCAAGAGCCAAGAAGGAGTCATACTGCGATTTAACAAGGCCAAATTTCTTAAAAATGTGATGACCCCCGATAACAATATGGAATAAATTATGACTTTTGTCTAAAAGAAAACTAATTCCAAGAAAAAGTAGATTTAGAAGTTTCTATAGCGACAGGAAAATGATAACATGTATGTGCGATACTTACATACGCCTTCAGCTCGTTCCCGATCCTGCAAAACCGAAAGTAGCCATGAAAAATAATTTTCCTAGAAGAAAGAAAGGCTTCGTCGACTCTCGACTTCCAATAATTTCTTTTCCCGAATGAATGAGAATGTGCATGCTCAAAGCAAGATCAGAAGAATTTCGATCAACCGAAGTCTAAAAAATACAGAACGGCCGAAGGATCAAGAGGTACCGAGTAGCATTAAAGACATTGTGGAGCTAGTGGCGAACTAGAATAATTATCACAATATGCGTTGTCCTGAGAAGAAGATAACTTTGTTCGACTTCAGCATTAGCGTAAGAGCTTGTTAACTTAGAAAATTCCTCTTCATATTCGGAAAAAATACTAATTTCTGTACAGGAAGCCAAAACAATGATCCTTTCTCTCATTATTAAATTTATTATGAGCGACATTTTCAGCAACCATAAACTTAGAAGTAAAAGCGCACACCCTCGAAATTTCAAAAATGCTGAGCTGCACGCATGCCTCGACTAAGCGAAAGGCTATAAAGAGTATCCAATTTGTTATAAAGTCAAGTTTAGCATCACTTGATGGTCAGCCAATTCTAAAATCACGTTCTTCGATCAGCAGAAAGATTTTACAAGAAGTAAGAAGTGATGAGACCCTGTTCAAGTCAGACCTCCTTCACTCGCAGGGCAAAACTGAACTCGAGATCCAGATCTCAGTCAAAAGGTGACGGATTATCCACAGGGTTCGAGATTACTAATGCAAATAAAAGTAGAGTGAATCCTGAAAGCATCATAATGAATAGGCTCGAGGATCGGACATTCAGAATAGCTGAGTTTAAAGCAGTAAATATTGTGTGATTCAGGGATATCGAGAAGGAGAACAAGAAAAGGACTATCTGAAGTCTAGAATTGAGTATTTGAAGAGGAGAATTGTGGAGGAGAAAAATCAAAAGGCAAGAATTGCGATTAAAAATGGAAAGTGGATGAACGCTGCATAACAGTCATAATTCAACATCAATAACCTAATGGAACGCAGCAGAAGAAACTAGATTCGGGTCCAATAAATACACAGTGAGGTAACCGAACTGGAACATTAACATAATAAATTTTACAAACAAAATACAAAAATAAGGCACTAGATAGAGGACAATAACAATGAAGTAGATGATTTGACCACGATGGTGGCTACTTTAAGGAGGTAGGTGGACCGATAGAGGAAGTTAGTGGAGATGTGGAAGGAAAGACAAGCTGTAGAATACAAATAAATGACTAACAAGTACATGGTAATGAACCAGCTCAAGGAGTAGAAGGCCCTATTGCTCAATAGTATCGACCAGGACTATAAAAAGAGCTACATCTGATTCTACATTTTACCATTGTATTGTTGGTCATCGTTCAGGCAAGTTTATTATGAATGATATGAAGGATAAAGAAGAAGTGACCAGTCAGATCAGAAGCACAATATCTTGGTTGGATATCTTTGTTGGCGTCATTTTGTATTTGGTTGAGTGAGGAGAAAAAAACGTTATGTATACTGCATCTATAATGAGGACGATTCGCATTAGGAGGTTCCTTTCAGTGATGGTCGGCCAGACTATAGCAGTGAGGAACAGCCCAAGCGCTAAGTATTTGGATGTGTAGAGTAGGTATATTGGCGACAAGATGAGTAGAACTGTCAAGATGGTGGGTTCATAAAGCAGAAATGGGAGAACGATTCCAACTAGTGACAGGAAGGCTGAGAAAGGGTTATGTTTGATTTAGGGTACAGCCATAGGTTTAGCATAGATGAAAGGCTCATCACTATTTAGCTCCTGTATTTCCATATTAATATCAACTTCAAATATCAGCGATGAAATGATAGGAGCTAACCTGATAATAATTTATGTTGCTATTTCGGCTATAATTTATATTTGATCTATGTAGCTTTCGTAGGTTATCAAGAATCATCTTTCCTAAAAATTCAAAATCATCAGGATGCTGGGAAAAGGATCCTTCGGGGATGTTTATTAATGCGAGGATCTGTCAGATTGGTAACGCTATGCTGTCAAAGTAAGACTAATGATAGCTGTAGGTTATTTCAAAACTCAATGTCAAGGCCAGCAAAATCGAGTCATTGAAGGAAGAGGCCAAATTGCTCAAAGAGCTCTAGCATCAAAATATAGTGAAAATATATGAGTACGGGGAACTGGAAAGCTGCATATACATCAAGATGGAAATTGCTTCTAAAGGAACCTTGCGTAATTATTTAAGCTACCCAGAGAATTTGATTGATCAGAAGAAGGAATCTCTGAAGGAGTAAGAGATAGCAAATATCATGATGCAAATATTCAAGGGGATCAGCTATATCCATTCACTCAATATCATTCACAGAGATATCAAACCAGGTACCGATGAAGCTAGACAGACAACATCTTGCTCACAGAGGGGGAATAAACCCATCAGGTCAAAATTGCGGACTTCGGCCTCAGCACCAAACTGAACTTCCATTATCCGAAATCAGCAATCGCCAAGTGTGGAACTCTTCTCTTCATGGCCCCATAAATCATATGCAAATATACATACACCAAAGCTATCGACGTGTGGTCGGCAGCAACAATCATGTTTATTCTTTTCAATGGAAAACACCCCATTTGGAACGAAAAGATGAGCACAGATGAATACTCGAATATAATGGCAAAAAAAGTGACCTTGCCAGCTCTTAAGAATGCCTCTAAGTAAATTATTTGAGAAACAGATCGGCCCAAGATTTTTTCGGGAGAATTGCTAGATTGGACCCTCATGAACGATACAGTGCTCAATAAGGACTAAAGCACCCCTGGATTACTAGAAACCCTAATGATTAGATTCCCCTAGCCGTTCATGAGTCATACTCCAGCTTCAGCACTGCTAACGAGGTCGTCAAGGTACCCATTTTTATATTTCAGCTGATGAAAATTTTTATCACAAGCCGAGTTCTTTGTGAAAAAAGCATGGCTTAAATTTCACCTGAATACTATGCCAGAATTTGGAATCGCTCTCCTTCGCCAAAGAGAGAGCACTCTTCTGCAGCCTACAAACTTAAAAAATTGAAGACCCTTCACATTGACAAGGATTTGAGGAATACCGAAAAGTTCAACAACATATAAAATTCTCAAACGAATACTAATCGAATGAGAAGAGTTTCCGAGGATGAGCCAGAGTCTCCCGCAATCAATAAACTCAACCAAATTTTCAACACCCTTTTTGACAAAAAAATAACTTCGAAATCAAAATTGATAGCCAAGTAAAGCACACAGGATACCATTAAACTTCCATAGGTCGCATTTTCGAAGGATACAATCTAGCGATAAATATAAAAGTATTTTTAGCTTTATCAAGGTCGGTTCTTGAGGTTTTGCAGACAAACAAGAACAAAAATAGAAGGATTTTGCCAACTCAAAAA
>Ga0100402_1002683_pt1 | contig 19822 bp, 7 predicted proteins | sample CryGeyme20150102_FD_80419 | JGI IMG/M metagenome (GOLD analysis project Ga0100402, IMG submission 80419) | Groundwater microbial communities from Crystal Geyser aquifers in Utah, USA - Crystal Geyser metaG 2015-0102 | ecosystem: Environmental > Aquatic > Deep subsurface > Groundwater | place...
TACGTAGACATAAATATCATATTTTGCCGGCGAATTCATCACCTTTAACTATTTCATTTGCGATTTTGACTTTAGTGTTAACAATAGTTTCTAATTTACATCTTAACCTAGTAACAAGGTTTGTTGATAATTTTTTAACAAATTTTTTAATTTTTTTTTATAATTTTTTTACAACTCCAATATATAATTTTTTGTTTAATGATGTAAATTCTGATATATTTGTAAATATTTCTCGATTTAATTGTACTAATTTGGTTTCTGCTGTTTCGGTGTCAGAAAGTTTAAATAATATAAATCAATTATATATTTTTTGGTTAGCACCATATTTTTTATCATTAGGTTTATTTTTCTTATGGAATTCAAATGCAATTGAAGAGGGTACAACATCTAAAATTAATTTTTTTAAATTAACAATTAAAAATGCTAAATTAATATCACAGTGAATAATTACAAATCCTTTATTTCATTCTAATTTAGTTAGAAAAGGTTTTAAAATTGGTTTTATTTTATTTATTATTTCTGAAATTATGTTTTTTTTTGGTTTTTTTTGAGCATTTTTTCATTCGGCATTATCACCAACAATTCAAATTGGTGCTGTATGGCCTCCAATTGGAGTTGACTTTATAACAGTAAAAGGCTTCGCCGTTGCCAATACTGTTATTTTGCTAACTTCTGGTGCTACATTAACAATAGCTCACTATGCTTTTGAATTAATTCCGCAAAAATGAATATTTTTGTTTAAAAAAAACACTCCTTGGAATGAAGAGGAAATCTTTTTTTCTTCAAAATTAGAAATGTTTTTGGATTGGGGACGTACTCCAGATTTAGAGTGGAGCCCTTCATTTGATAGATGGAGAATAATACAATTAAAACGTTATTTGTGGAAAAGAAGGGCTAGTCGATATTATTTAGATTACTATGTTCAATTACCAGTCTTTATGTTTACTGGTATACAAAAATATGTTTATTTTTCAAAATCAAGAAATAAAACAGAAAACATAGCTAGAGTTTATATAAATATAATGTTAAATGCAACTTTAATGTTGGCTTTTTTATTTATGTTATTTCAAGTTATTGAGTATTTTATCTCTCCAGTAAATATTGATACTGGTATTTATGGATCAACATTTTATATGATAACTGGTTTACACGGCTTTCATGTTTTTATAGGAACTTGTTTTTTGTTGTACTGTTGAACAGCCGTAGCTTTAAATAGATTAATGACTGTTCTAATCAATTTATATGAAATTACTTTTCACAATTTAAAATGGATTATTTATGATGATCAAAAATATTTAATTGATGATAAAAGAGTATCCTTATTAGGTAGATTTAAAAGTTATAATATATGGATGTATGGTCAACATGGTATTGAAAGTTTTGAATGTGCAGCTTGGTACTGGCATTTTGTTGATGTTGTTTGGATTTTCGTTTTTGCTTTTGTTTATGTTTGGAGTCATTTAACGGTTCTAGATAACAATTAAAATATAGATGATATCTATAAAAAAAAAATTTCTATTATGTAGAAAGTACGAAAAAGATATTTGGGGGGATGTTACTACTAAACATAAAACAATAAATTTAGGTTGAATAAAGGCTAGACCAAATGTTGCTAATGTTCCACATTTAATAAAAAATAAATGATTGTTACAAGATTTTCATAAATGATTGTTAATAAAAAATGTTTGATTATTAACTTTTTCTTTTGAAATTGTTCGTCGTATGAAAAAAAAATGACCAAAAAAAATGAAAAATTGAATGTGATTTTTTTTTTTAATAAAAATATTATGAATTTTTTATGGTAATTTAACAAAAAAAAAATTTTATGAAAAATGTAAAATATGTTTGCAAAAAAAAAATAGAGCATTATTTAATTTTTTCAAATTATTTGAATTTTGACTACCAATGTTTATTTATTGAGCAGGTTTTTCACAGTCGTTTGATTTAGCCTATCAGTGGGTTAAACATGGTCATGTTTTTGTTAATAATTCAAAAATTATTAATTCATTTTTTCAATTAAAGTTATTTGATTACATAACATTTGATCAGAAAATTTGGAAAACAATTACAACTTCATATACAAGAATTTTATTTTATGCAAGTTGAGCTGCTAAACGTTGAAGGTGCTATTCTGTAAAATATGCTCAAAGTAAAAATTGGTTTTCCAGAGCTCATTTTATTGGAACATTTGCTTTTGCCTATCCTGATTTTTGAACCTTTTCGTTATATTGGTATAAACAACCAATCCCAAATAATTTTAAATATTATTTTTCTATAAACATTTCAAATGTTATAAAACATTTGACTCTTTAACTTAAAAAAATATGATTAATTTAATAAATTTTTCAAATTTAATTAATTTTCAAATTTTCCTTATTGTGCTTTCTGGTTTGTATTATTTTAATATTATTGGTGTTTCACTTAAATTTTATAATTATTATAAAATATAAAACATATGAAATTTATTCATGCAATAACTTCAGAATTTCATTTTTTTTTTAATTTACCTGGTTCTTGTCAAATGGAGGGGATCGTTGATTTATACAATTATATAAGTAATTTTTTAATCGCTGTATTATTTTTTGTTAGTTCAGTTTTAGCTTTTGTTATTTATACTCATATGGATGGTAGACGACATTTAAATCAATTGTTTGTAGAAACCAAAGAAAATTTTACTACTTGGAGTAGGTTTGTTTGAAATTGGACACATTCTACTGCCTTAGAATTAACTTGGACAATTATCCCTACTTTCATTTTAATATTCGTAGCCTTACCATCATTTGTTTTACTTTATTCATTGGATGAAATTGTTGATTGTCAAGGTGTAGTTAAAATTACTGCTGGTCAATGGTTTTGGGAATATGAATATCCTGTTTCCTTTAGTTCTACGTCTGATATTTTAAATGTAAAAGTTTCAAGTTACATGAAACCTTTTGATGATTTAACTCCACAGGCTCCTTTACGTTTATTGGAAACTGATATGCCATTAGTTTTACCACATTCTGTAAATGTTAAATTGGTAATAACATCAAAAGATGTTTTACATAGCTTTGCCGTACCAGCTTTGGGTATAAAAATGGATGCTGTTCCTGGACGTTTAAACCAAGTTACAGTATTTATTACAGAACCTGGTGTGTATTATGGTCAATGTTCAGAATTATGTGGTGTGAATCACGCTTATATGCCTATTGAAATTCACGCAGTAAGTATGGAAGCATATGAGGCATATCTAAAAAAAATTTTAGAAGAACAAGAATGTGAACAAATTGAGTGAGCTATTTCCATATTACTAAAAGATGATGAATATATAAAACATGTTAACAAAATAACTAATAGTAATATACCATTATATTCAGAACTTAAAATTCCTAAACCAGAAATTCCACCAGTATCTGATGAATGTCTTTCATGTCAAGGAGATAGTAAGTGAGAAATATTAAGCTTGCGTGACTATATTGAATCAGCAACAGGTCAAGAGGTTATAGATGTAGAAGAAGAAACCTTTCAAAGGCTTGTTATGGAATGGATTGATAAGCAAAGGGAAGATCAAAATAAATAAATAAATTTTTTTATAAATAAATATGTATTTTTTTTTAATTGTTAATTCCATAACTACAACAACTTTTTTAACTGATTTACTAATAAATAATTTTATTTTATTTCCAGTGTTTTTTATAACTTTTTTTTTTTTATTAGTTTCTTTTTGTTTATATTTTTCTTTTTGAAATATTTTTAAGATTTTTTTTTTTACAGAAGCTTTATTGCTTTTATGTGTAATTTTTATTACACAATATGGAAATATTTATATATATGAATCTACTTTTCATTATTTTTATTGTCAATTAATTTTAGCTGCTGCTGCTGCTGAAGCAGCATTATTTTTAGGATTATTTTCACATCTTTATGATCAACAATTTAAAAATTGAGTACAAAGAAAAAAAGAATTGGATATAAATAAAATTTATTTTTTTTTAGTAAAAAATTTAAATGTCAATAAATAAAATAATACTATGCTACTTAGACGCCATGAATTTAATTTTGTTTTTAAAATTGTTAGGATTATAGCACCTGTAATATATATTTCAAATTACAGTGCGTTGTATTTTAGATCTCTGGGTTGTACTATTTTAAATTTTATTAATTGATGGTTTTTCTCTACAAATCACAAAGATATTGGTACACTATATTTAATTTTTGCAGCTTTTTCAGGTATTGTTGGTACTGTTATGTCTATTTTTATTTGATTAGAGTTAATAAATACTGGTGATCAATTTTTTTTAGGTAATTATCAACTTTATAATGTAACTATAACGGCTCATGCTTTTTTAATGATTTTTTTTTTAGTTATGCCTGGTTTATTAGGTGGTTTTGGTAATTGGTTTGTTCCAATTATGATTGGTGCGCCAGATATGGCTTTTCCACGACTTAATAATTTAAGTTTTTGGCTATTACCACCATCATTATTGTGCTTAGTTGGTTCAAGTTTAATTGAAGGCGGGGCCGGTACGGGTTGGACTGTTTATCCACCATTATCGGCTTCTTTAGCTCATTCCGGGCCTAGCGTAGACATGGCTATTTTTAGTTTACATATTGCTGGTTTATCTTCATTATTTGGTGCCATAAATTTTATTACAACTATAATAAATATGAGAGTGCCTGGAATGTTTTGGGATAGAATTCCGCTTTTTGTTTGGTCAGTTTTAATAACTGCAATTTTATTATTATTGTCTTTACCAGTTTTAGCTGCTGCTATAACTATGTTATTAACAGATTGAAATTTTAATACTTCTTTTTTTGATCCAGCTGGTGGAGGGGATCCTATTTTATATCAACATTTGTTTTGGTTTTTTGGACACCCAGAAGTTTATATTTTAATTTTACCAGCTTTTGGTATAATTAGTCATGTTTTAGCATCTTATTCTTATAGATGAATATTTGGTTACCAGGGTATGGTTTTTGCAATGTTAGCTATTGGATTACTAGGTTTTTTAGTGTGGGCTCATCATATGTATACAGTTGGTATGGATGTTGACACAAGAGCTTACTTTACGGCTGCTACAATGATTATTGCAATACCTACAGGTATAAAAATTTTTAGTTGGATTGCTACATTAGTAGGTGGTATAATAATTTTATTTCCACCTATGTATTTTTCGCTTGGTTTTTTGTTTTTGTTTACTATAGGTGGTTTAACTGGTATTATTTTATCAAATGCTGGTTTAGACATATCATTACATGATACATATTATGTTGTTGCACATTTTCATTATGTTTTATCAATGGGTGCTGTATTCGCTTTTTTTGCTGCGTCTTACCACTGGTTAGGTAAAATAACAGGTTATTCTTATTCTAAAGAATGGGGAAGAATTCATTTTTGGTTGACTTTTATTGGTGTTAATATAACTTTTTTTCCTATGCATTTTTTGGGTTTAGCTGGTATGCCTAGACGAATACCAGATTTCCCTGATGTTTATTTATTATGGAACCAAGTATCTTCTTTTGGTTCTATTTTAACTATTTTTGCATTAACTTATTATGTATTTAGTTTAACTAATGGGCGATTATATATACCAAGATCAAAAAATTATATGGAAGATACTAAACCATCTATTTTTTTTAAACTTTTTTTTTCTAAAGAATTAAAAAATTTAAATTAATAGGTACTATGATGTATAAAATTTTATTTAAATTAGAACAAAAAAAATTAAACAGATTGCTTGAAAACCCTAAAGCTTTAGTTAAATTTCATTTAACTAAAGCTTTAAATGAACGGTGAAATTTTAATTATTTAAGGTATTTTTATATTAGTAGAAAAATTATTAAATTAATTTTTAAAAAATTAAAAGTATTTGGAATAGGCATCCCCTCATATTATATTTTTGGATCATCTAAATGACAAAAATTAGTTTCTAAAAATCCTTATAAATTAAAATTATCCGTAAAAAAAGATAGTTGATTTTTTTTTGGTATTGTTATATCAAAAAAAAATTGATTTTTAAATTCATCATTAATAATTAGAAATGTTTTTTATAATGAAATAATAGAAAAAACATTTTTTTTATTTAATGAAAGGAATATATTAAGCCAAAACATAAATATAAATTTAACAAAGCAAATTTTTTTTAAAAAACGATTAAAAAAAAAATCAACTTTATTTTATTTACGGTCTTTTCCTTGAGTGTACTCTAAAGTTATATTACTATAATTTCTTATTTATAGAAATTTTGTACACAATTTATACATATACGTATGTATGGCGCAATTTATGAATAACTTGACAATTAATTATTTTTTTTTGAGCGTTGTTGAATACGATATAATTAGTGTCTCCTACTCAGTTTGGCTATTAATTCTCAAAAGATAACTTTAATCAATATTAAAATATTGATATAAAAAAAATTATGAATTGAAACATCTTAGTAGTAATTATTAATAAAATTTCAATAAAAAAATAGAGAATTTACTTGTAAAGGTGATTGATAGTAAATTAATTTATTTTTAAATTTAAAAATAAATAAAATTAAATAAATTTAAACTATATTAGTTTAGTCCAGTTTATTTTATATATAAATTTAAAAAATATAATTAAAAGTAAAGCATGACTCGGGAAATTGTGTTTGAACAAAAAAAGACCACTTTTTAAAATTAATAAAATTAATTGATCAACAGTGAACACAGTACCGTGAGGGAAAGTTGAAAAGTTATCTTAGTAGATAGGTGAAATAGATCTTGAAATAGAATGCGAAAAGCAGTTATTTTTTTATTTAAATATTAACGTACCTTTTGCATAATGGGTTAGCTAGTTAATTTTTTAAGCGAGCTTAATAAAATGATAGTAAGCGTAGTGAAAACAAATGTTAATGTGTTTTTAAAGTTAAAAAAATTAAACCCGAAACTAAGTGAGCTAGTCATGATCAGATTTACTTTTTAAAAATAGGTAAGATCGAACTCGTGTATGTTGCAAAATACTGGGATGAATTGTGATTAGGGGTGAAAGGCTTATCAAACTTAGAGATAGCTGGTTCTTTGCGAAATTTATTTAGGTAAAGCATTAAGTTTTTATTTTTTTAGGTAAATCACTTTTTAAAGTAGGGGGTGCTTTTATCTACCAAATTTATAAAAAATAAGAATTGAAAAAATATAAAATTAATAGACAAGCACAGAGCGCTAAGGTCCTGCTGCTAAAAAAGAAATAGCTTAGAATTACAGTTAAGGTCTCGAGATAAAATTTAGTGATAAAAAATGTTTAATGTTATTTATTTGTTAGGGGGTGGGCTTAGAAGCAGCCATCCCTTAAAGAAAGCGTAACAGCTCACTAGCAAATAATATTAAATATTGAGTAATGTATGAGTCTAAAATTTTTTACCATAACTTAATTAAATAGGTAGCAAAGCGTATTATAATAATTAATTTATATTTTTGAAAAAACTATTAATTATTATTGATAATGCTAACATGAGTAACAAGTTTAACGTGAAAATCGTTAATACCGTAAGCTTAAGGTTTTCATTGGTTAGGATCATCCTCCATGAGTTAGTCGATCCCTTATTAATTTAATAAAATTAAATAAAATGGGAATTTTCAATTAATAATTGAAAAAATAAATTTTATTTTTACAATTAATAATATATTAAATTTATTAAATATTTTAATTTAATATATTTTTTTTTAATTCTTGAAAAATTTTTTTTGTTAATCGTACTAATACCAACACTGGTAAGTTAGTAGAGTATACTAAGGTAAGTGAGTAAATAATATTGAAGGAACTCGGCAAATTGACTCTGTAACTTAGGGAGAAAGAGTGTCTATTAACAATAATAGATGTCACAAAACAGGAAGTGGCGACTGTTTAATAAAAACACAGGAATCTGCAAAAATTTGAATTTATGTATAGGTTCTGACACCTGCCCGGTGCTGGAAGGTTAATAAATTTTAGTTAAATTAGCTGATTTTTAAAGTCCCAGTAAACGGCGGCCGTAACCATGACGGTCCTAAGGTAGCGAAATTCCTTGTCAGGTAAGTTCTGACGTGCATGAATGGTGTAACGACTGCTTCGCTGTCTCCAATATTAACTCAGTGAATTTGTATTGTTTGTGCAGATGCGAACATAAGATGGCGGGACGGAAAGACCCCATGCACCTTTACTACATTTTTGGATTGTTTAAAAAAAATATTATGCAGTGTAAATATTAATCCTATAATTTTTTTACGTTAGTATTTTAAGGAGGAGCCAATGAAACAATATTTTTTATTTTTTTTAAACTAATTAATTTTTTTAGTACATTTCAAATTTGGTAGTTTGGCTGGGGCGGTCATCTCCTAAAAAGTAACGGAGATGTGCAAAGGTAGACTTTTAATAATTTTTATTGTTAAATTAGTGTAATGGCAAAAGTTTACTTAATTGTTAGATAGATAAATCAAACAAGAATGAAAGTTGGCCATAGTGACCCGATAATTCAAAGTGGAATGATTATCGATCATCGGATAAAAGGTACGCTGGGGATAACAGGCTGATGATCCCTGAGAGTCCAAATCAACGGGTTCGTTTGGCACCTCGATGTCGACTCATCACATCCTGGAGCTGAAGTTGGTTCCAAGGGTTCGGCTGTTCGCCGAATAAAGTGGTACGTGAGTTGGGTTTAGAACGTCGTGAGACAGTTTGGTCCCTATCTACCATCTTAATTTTTTTGTGAAAATTGAAAAGTTTTAATCCTATTACGAGAGGACTGGAGAATGTTTACCGCTGGTTTATCGATTGTTTAATTATAAAGCATAGTCGAGTTGCTAAGTAAAAAACCATAACCGCTGAATTTCTAAGCTGGAAGGGTATCTTTAAGAAAATTTTCTTAAAAGTCACAGTAGAAAATTGTGCAAAGGTAAAAAGTTCACTTTTTGTAAATTTATGCTTATTTTACCTTTAACTTATTGTTTTTACTAATGTAAAAAGTAATAATAAAAAAAATAAAATTTTTGTTTGGAAGTTTATAATTTTAATTATAATAAATTTAATAATTATTTAAAAGGTTTGAGTTTGATCCTGGCTCAGAGTTAATGCTTTTAACATGCTTTACACATGCAAGTTGAACGATTATTAAAAAAAAATAATAGTAGCGAACGGGTGAGTAGTAGTAAAAATAATTATATTTAAGTTAGGAATAATTAACTATTAAAATTAATATTTTTAATTTCTTATTAATAATTATTAATACCTAATAAGTAAATTTTATTTAAAATATATTAATTTATTTTAATATTATTTTTTTAATTTTTTAAATAAAATTTATAAAGATTAATTGCTTAAATGTATATTTTATTAAGATCAGGTAGTTGATTAAGTAACGTTTAATCAAGCCAAAGACCTTTAGCTATTTTGGAAAAATGTATAGTCACATCGGGACTGGAACAAGGCCCGAATTCCTAAGGGAGGCAGCAGTGGGGAATACTGGACAATGGGCGAAAGCCTGATCCGGCAATGTTGAACGAATGAATGGAAAATAATGAGTTGTAAAGTTTATTTAATTAATTATTATTATAATGAATAAATTAATTAAGCCCCGACTAACTTCGTGCCAGCAGTCGCGGTAATACGGAGGGGGCAAGTGTTACTCATCATGACTAGGCGTAAAGGGTACTAAGATGGATAAAGTTTGTTTTAACCAAAATTTCAATTGAATTATTGCAATGTGTTTTTATACAATTTAGCTTGAGTAAAATGGAAGATGGTATTACTAATTTTTTAGAGGTAGAATTCTGCAAGATAATTAGGAGTTTCAAAGGCGAAGGCAACCATCTATAATTTACTGACATTGATGTACAAAAGCGTGGGGAGCAAACAGGATTAGATACCCTGGTAGTCCACGCCCTGACCGATGAGTGGGAAAATATTTTTTGAGTATTGACAAAGTTTGTTTCTGCTATTTCAACATCTATTGTTGTTTTAAAATAAATTTATTTTAGCTAACGCGAAAGCACTCCGCCTGGGGACTACGGCCGCAAGGTTGAAACTCAAAGGAATTGACGGAGGATCACACAAGCGGTGGAGCATGTGGCTTAATGCGTCATAACGCGCAAAATCTTACCAGTTTTTGAATAATAAAAAAGTCATTTTAATATAATGACAATTCATTTCTAATATTTCTTTGAGTTTATAAAATGATGTTTATTACAGGAGCTGCATGGCTGTCGTCAGTTCGTACCGTGAGGCGTTAGGTTCAGTCCATTAACGAACGCAACCCCAATTTTTAGTTGTAGATAACTTATTAATATTTTTTGTTAATAAGTTGTTACTAAAAAGACAATCATTGAAAAGTGATGGAAGTAGGGAAGATGTCAAGTCAGTATGGCCTTTATAAACTGGGCTGCCGCACATGCTACAATGCTTAGTACAGTGAGATGCAATAATGTGAGTTGGAGCAAACCTTTAAAACTAAGCTTAGTTCAGATTATTCTCTGTAACTCGAGAGTATGAAGGTGGAATCGCTAGTAATCGTGGATCAGCATGCCACGGTGAACCGGAGTCTGATCCTAGTACATACCGCCCGTCACGCCACGAAAATTTATTACGTTGGAAGTTGGTAGAAAATAAATATAAATTATTTAATAGTAGACGTTGTGTTTTTAATTAATTTATATTTAATTGTATATATACGATAATGTAGTAAATAATTAGGGTGAAGTCGTAACAGGGTAGCCGTAGGGGAACCTGTGGCTGGGTTTTAAAATTAATAATTTTGGGTATGATGGAATTGGTAGACATGTTGGTTTTAGAAACCAATGAAATTTTCGTGAGGGTTCAAATCCCTCTACCTCCTGAATTATTAATTTTTTTTCGGATGGCTGAGTGGTTTAAGGCATCTGACTTGAAATCAGAAGTAGGCTGAAATCTACCGTGAGTTCGAATCTCACTCCGATCTTTGCTATAAAAGTTAAAAAAAAATTAAAAGTAAATTTTTTTGATCTAATTTTTTTTTTAATTTAGTTTTCTTTTATTTTGTTGTTTATAATCGAACAAAATGTATTGTAAAAAAATTAAAAAAAATGTCAAATATTGAAAATTTTTTTTAATTTTTATAGCAAAGAAAAAAATTTATGGTAATTGAAGTATATAGATAATTTATGATATTAAAAAATTTTAACCCCAAATTTACTATAATTAGTAAGAATTTTTTTTTTTTAAAAAGTGGAACAGCAAAATACAAAAATATTTTTTTTTTTGAACAAAAAGTAAATGATACGCAATTAGGTAATATGCATAAACGAAATTTTAATACTTTTTTTGAATTTTTTGAAAATTTCAGTATTAAAGCTGAGATTTTATGTTTTAATAAAAAAACTGATGAAATTTTTAATAATTTAGTAGAATTGCCTTTTAAAATAAATTTTAGTTATATTGAAAAAACTAAAATTGAAAAATTTTTTTTACAATTTATTAATTTAAATAATATTTTTTTAAGTTCAAATAATGTTGTAGATGCCTATTTCTATAATGAATTAGTAACAAAATATGATAAAATACCAAAAAATATATTAATTGAAAAGTTTAATTTACCAAAGGATTTTTTTTCTAAACAACTTGAATTAGAAAATAAAATTCATTCAAATTTATGGAAAAAAATCCCTTACAAAAATGATTGGGTTTATGACGTTGATCAATTATATGTTGAAAAACCTTTAATACCTTTTTATGAGAACCAAAATTTAATTGATTTGGTTGATTCAATACTGGATGAAGATAGCGTTATTGATTGGTATTTAGGATGGGAATTAAAAAATTATTACCATTATGAATTATTTTTTTTTTTAAGAGATATAAAATTACAACCTATGTTTGACTTTAGAACAATAACGTTTTTACGTTATTGAACTATGTTTTTTGAAGATATGATTTATTGAGATCCAGAAATTTTGAAAAACCCTGATGAAACACACATTTACCCTGATTATTACATTTATTCAAGTGCTCGTGATATGCTTTATAGTTATGAATGAACAAAAGGTTATTTTGACTATCTTTATGATTCAACTAGATTAGATCATTTATTATTTCAAGAAGATGGTGTAGATATTTTAGGTTGAATTATAGATAAAAATTTTGTTTATTTATGGGATTACTTTGATGGAGGTGATCAAGAGTTTGATTTTATGGTTGATTATGGTATGCTAAATTGATTTCAACAAATAAAATCACAATTATTAAATCCTTCTTCTAATTATCCATCAATGCATACAAATTTAAAATCATCTTATTTTACTAGTTTTGAAAAAGCATTTTATTTGTCATTTTTTCCTGATACATCTATAGCAAAAGGTCGAATAAATATGTTTTTAGATTACTGGACCGCTGATTATAATAGATTTTTTTGAGGTGGTTTTACCTATATGGATGGTTTATCTTTACTTGAAATTTTATGATATCAAGCCTCTGTAGTTGTTTGGGGGGAATTTGATACTTTTACTGAAGATTATTTAGCTTATCAGTCAATTTATTTTTTAGATCATATGAGTTCATTGAGAACAGTGTTAATTTCTTTATTACTAAAGGAGACACCAACTCTAGACTATTTTGAATTTTTTATTTCACATTATAGTGAGGTTTTTGGATTTAATTTACCTGAGGAATCAGCACAATATTTAGATGCAGACTTTTTATTTCCATTAACCTTAAAACAAAGATTATCATTATTTAATGATGAGTATCCAATACAATTTAAAATTCATCAATCTGAATGATTAGCTAATATGTTTTTTGGTTATAATGTATCTACTTTTGTAAATAATCATTCTTTTTGGTATATAAATTTTTGACATTCAACTGAATTATATGCACAATTTGGTTATAATTATGAAGATGATGAAGCTTGAGAAAATTTTACTCATACTTTGTTAGTAGATTATAGTAGTTTGTATTTTCAAGAATGTTATAGACCAAAACAATATTCATCATATCATCCTTATGATGACACTTATAAATATTTTAATTATATAAATATTTATATGAAATATTTTAATGAAAAATTTACAGATGAGCTTGGTTTTTTCTTAACATCTTTATTATGAGGTGAAAAACCTAACACGTGGCAACCAATTTTGCGTTTTAATGATATGTTAATAAAATATTCTCAAGAAATATCTATATTTAATGATTCATGGTTGCAATTTTATTCTCTATATAAATCTTTTGATTTACATATTTTTTTTTGAAATATTGGTATAAATTTTTCATTTTATGACTGGAAAACTTTATCTTGGTACAAAATTAAAGTTTGGTTCTTTGATACAGTTACTGTAGGGTGGGAAAAACGATTAGTTTTAAAAACATTTTTATGAAGTGGAAATATAATTAACTATGCTGCTGATTGCCCAAGATACATAGAATTGTATATATTAATTTGACTAGATAAAATTTTTGGTTTATTTTTTGATCTAAAATCTATTTTAAATTCTAAATTTTTTTTTTTTATACATTTTTTTATGTATAAACAACATTCAACATTTGAAATAATTTCAACAAATGATTTCATTTTTTTATGTTTAAAAATGAAAAAATTATTGACAGGAGAATTTTTTGTTGTTAAAATTTTTAATGAACCAATACAATCATATTTTGAATTATTAAATGAAATTCAAAATTCAAAAATTTTTAAATATTTTATAAATTTTTTTTTTAAAAATTTTTTTGTTATGGATTGAATTTTGGTTGGTATTACTAGATTATCATTTGATAACTATACATTTAATTGTTCAATATTAAATTTTTTTTATTATGGACCTAGACCGTTTCCAATAGAATTTTATGTTCCGTTTTTGATTTGATCCGATGATGACTTTGTTTTTATAAATAAAAACAAAGTTCATTTTCCATTTAATATAAAATTACATAATTATTTTTTTAACACCGAGTTATCATTTTCTGAATATTTAGAAAAATTAATAATATTAATGTTAGTAAATCAAGCTATTTTGGATGATTATTGAGTAAATTCTGAAACATTACATAATACTTTATGTTTAATAAATGATTTAGACTTTAATGAACCTAAATTTATTGGGTTTAGTTGATATTTAAATTATGTTCTATGACAACAATTATATTATGATAATACAATAAATTTTAATGTTAAGTATGAGTCTCAAGATAAAAAAAATGAATTATTAACCTATAATGAAATTACACGGTATGAGCTGGATATATATAAAAAAGCTGGATTAAATATTGATACAGAAATTAATAATATTCATAATTTAGATGAAGATTTTTTTAACATGTGTACTGATGATTTAAAAAAAGTTTTAAATTTTTGAATTAATAGAGATAAAAATTGAACATTTAAGGATGCTTAGATAACTCAGTTGGTAGAGTGAAAGCCTGAAAAGCTTTAAGTCGAAAGTTCAAGTCTTTCTCTAGGCAATTTTTTTTTTTTGAGGAGTATCTTAATTGGTAAAGGATTAGCCTGTCGAGCTAAGGGTTGCGGGTTCAAATCCTGCCTCCTTCGTTAAAAAAAATTTATAAGTGGTGTAAAGGTAACACATCGATCTGCAAAATCGATATTACTTGTTCGATTCAAGTCTTAATCTCTAAAAATATATTTTTACGCATACCCCTAGGAAAGGATAGTTGTTGAGTGTAAAAAGTATGAACTAGTTATTTTTAAAAAATAATTAATTTCAAGTTGTTTAAATTCTAAGATATTTCTCTCATTTGGCGGAATTGGTAGACGCGCTAATCTCAAAAATTAGTTTTAATAAAATGTTGGTTCGAGCCCAATAATGAGTAGAAGAGTGTCTGAGTGGTTTAAGGAGATAGTTTGCTAAACTATTGTACAATATTGTACCGTAGGTTCGAATCCTACCTCTTTCGTTTGGGTATAGTGTAAAGGTAACATACCTGATTTGGAATCAGGCGATTATAGGTTCAAATCCTATTATCCCGAAATCGGTAGCTCAAGGGTTAGAGCGTTTGGCTGTTAACCAAAAGGTTGTTGGTTCAAATCCGACTCGATTCGCTAGGTATAGTGTTAGGGGTAGCACACTGGGTTCATATTCCGGTAGGAAAGGTTCGATTCCTTTTGCCTGTAAGATATATTTTTTTACCCTAGTTAAATTGGTATAATATTGGTCTTGCACACCGAAGTTATTGGTTCGATTCCAATGGGCTCCAGTAAATTATTTTTTTTTTATGTCTGTTTTATTTTTTTTATTTTTTTTTTTTTTTCAATTCTAAAAAAATTTTTTTTTATTTTTTTTTAAAAAATATTTTATAAAAATATTTAAAGATATTTTCTTAATTATAAATATTTATACAAAAATTAAGAAAATATCTTTAAATATAATAAATTGTAAAAAGTTAATTTTTTTTATAAAATTATCTTGTATTCAATATTTTTGTTATATATGATATGTTTTTTTATCCTTGAGTTTACATTTTATATGATTTTTATGTAATAATTATTATTTTACATTTAATATTTATTCAAATGAATTTTATTATTATTATTCAATAAAATTAAAATTTTTAATTTTATTGAATAATGAATTACTTTTTTCAAAATATTCGTTATTTTTGCCAGAATTTATTTTTATAATTCTTTATAAATAAATTATAAATATGAGATTTTTTTTTAATCCAGATTTTGATATTTTGAAAATTTTTATTACCGAAATTAATTTAAAAGCCTTGCAACAACAAATTTGACATCAAGAGGAAGAATTTATTTATCTTTCTTATTTTGAACAAAACGCAAATAATTTAAAATTTAACCTTAATGAATATATGTTTTCAATGTGGTCGTATTTATCTATGGCTGATTTTTTTTTAATTTTGTTTTTATATTTATTATGGACACCTTTATTTTTTTCAATATTAATATTAATAATTCATTTGTGAAGTTTATATAAAAATTTATATTTTGGTCATGAATTTAAAATAGAAACAAATTCAGTTAATTTTTTTTCTTGAACTTTTCAATGGTGGTTTTTACTTTATTGAACATCATACACAACTATAGACCGTCATATATATACTTTCGGTTTAAATTACCCAAACCCACGTAGTGTTCAACATTTTTTTTTTCAAATTTTTCTTTGGAAAGAAAAACCTATACTTTTATGAATTATTTTTTTTTTTTTATTATTGATTTTGGTTTTAAATTATCCAATATTAATTGGTGATAATATGTGGATAATTAGTATTTTTGTAGCCTATATTATAATTTATAAGTGGAATTATATGACTGAACAAGTTGGTTTAAAATTAAAATGATTTATGTGTCATTTTCATAAAGGTGGGGTTGGTTTTCGTTTACAATTTGGGGAGCGTTTATATTTACGTTTATATTTATCAACATATCCTGTTTTACTTTCATTTATACATTTTATTGTTACAACAATTTTAGTTTTTTCTATTTATTTAGATTTTTTTTTTAATCCATTAATTATATGGAATGGTTATTTTATAAAAACTATAGTATCATTTTTTTTTTACGGAATAGAAAATAATGAAAATAGTTTATTTTCAAATATTTTTTTTAATTTAGATTATTTTGTTGGTTTAGATGGTTTGAATGTTTGGTTATTTTGGTTAACTAGCTTGTTAGTTTTTTTATGTTCATTGTTTTTATTTGAAAATTATAAAAATGATAATTTTTTTTTTCAAATGGGATGGATTTTTTTATTGCAATTTGCAGCGCTACAATTTTTTTGTGTAACATCCTATTTTTGGATGTATATTTTTTTTGAATTATCTTTACTACCAATTTATGTATTAATTGTATATTGTGGATCAAATAGATGAAAAATTCATGCAGCTTATCAAATGGTTTTATTTACATTTGTTGGTTCTTTATTTTTATTAGCTGGTATATTAATTTTATTTTTAAAATTAAAAACTTTTAATACATTGGATATTTTTTTTACAACTTGATTGGATTATGATAATATTATATTTTCATCTTTTGAAAAAAAATTAATTTGGTTATTATTGTTTATAGGATTTGCTGTAAAAACCCCATTGTATCCATTTCACATATGGTTACCAGAAGCACATTCTGAAGCACCTACTACAGGGTCTGTTTTGCTAGCAGGTGTTCTTTTAAAAATGGGAACATATGGTTTTTTATGATTTGTTATACCATTATTTCCAGAAATTTTAGATTTTTTTAAAACATTAGTTTTTTCAATGTGTATTTGTGGTATTATTTTGTCTTCTTTAGCTGCTTTATCTCAAATTGATATAAAAAAAATAATAGCCTACTCTTCTATAGGTCATATGGGTTTGGTAATTATGGGTATTTATAATATGAATATGTTTGGGTTGTTGGGGGCTAGCTTTATGATGATTTCTCATGGTTTAGTTTCAGCGGCTTTATTTTTTTGTGTTGGGTTACTTTATAAAATTTATGGTACCCGTTCTCTTGTTTACTATTCAAGCATTGCTCATTTTATGCCAAAATTTTCATTATGTTTTTTTATTTTTAGTTTAGCAAATATGGGTTTTCCAGGGACAGTAGGTTTTCCCTCAGAAATTTTAATTTTTTCATCATTAGTTGGTGATAATTTTTTTTTAACTTTATTAGTTGGATTTGGTTCAATAATTGGTGGTGTTTATTCTATATGGTTATTAACATGACTATTATACGGTCAAATTTCACCTAAAATAACTTTTTATTGAGATATTAAACCATTAGAATGAAAAATTTTAATTTATTTAACTTTTTTAATAATATTTTTTGGTTTTTTCCCTTTTATTATGTTAGATTTTTTTAAACCATTTTGTTCTTTTTTTTTAAATTAATAACAATATGCAAATTGTAGATTTATTTAACATTATTGTAAATATAGATTTTTTTAAATTGACCTGTTTGGGTTTAACAAGTTTTTATTTTGACTTATTCAATTTCAATTTATTTGAAGTATTAAATTTTAAATTATTTGAAATTAAAATATTTTCATTTTCATTTTCATTTTTTTTTGAAAAAATTTCATTTTTTTGTTTTAACTATATTGGTGTATTAGTGATTTTAACAATTTATTATTTATTATTTAAAAATTTATTTTTGTATTCTTTTCAATATTATTTAATACAACTATTATTTTCATATAAATATAATTCAAGTTATTCTGGAAGAAATAATTGGATTGATGCTTTTATTTGTTTATTAATTTCTTGAAAACCGTATAATCTATTATATTGAATAGCTGATAATATGTTACTTTCAACTTTTTTAATAATATTATTGTTATTTTATAATATTTTTTTTAATAATATAAAAAATATATTTGATGAGGAAAGTTTAATGGATGTTTCAGAAATATATATTACTAATTTTAATGTAGTGAGGTGGATTTCATATTTATTTGATTTTATTCATTTTGGTATTATTATAGATAATTTATCCTTATTAATGGTTATAATTGTATTGAGTATTAGTACACTTGTACATTACTATTCAATAGATTATTTGTATTCAGATCCATGATTAATAAGTTTTTTAAAATATTTGTCTGGCTTTACGACAGCTATGTTAATTTTAGTAACGTCTAATAATTGTGTTTTAATGTTTATGGGTTGGGAAGGTGTAGGCATTTTTTCTTATTTATTAATTGGATTTTGGTATACTAGAACATTAGCCCTAAAAGCTGGGTTAAAAGCTATAATAGTAAATAAAATAGGTGATATATCCTTATTAATTGCAATAGGATTATTATTTTATTTTTTTGGTACAACAGATTTTGTAAAATTACAAATATTGATAAATTATTTAAATTTTAATAAAATTGATTTTTATTCAATTAATTTTATAACTTATAATTTTTCAATTTTTTCATTAATTGCTTTTTTTTTATTAATAGCTGCTATTGGTAAGTCAGCACAATTTGGATTGCATACATGGCTTCCTGATGCTATGGAAGGCCCAACACCAGTATCGGCCCTGATACATGCAGCAACAATGGTTACAGCTGGTGTTTACTTAATTGTTAGGTTGTCTTTTATTTTTGAACAAACAGAATTTGTTAGAAATCTAATTTTAATTGTTGGTGCTTTTACGGCTTTATTTGGTTCCGCTGTTGCGTGTTTTCAATACGATATAAAAAAAATAATTGCTTTTTCTACTTGTAGTCAGATTGGTTATATGTTTTTAGCCTGTGGTTTATCTGCATATAGCGTTGCCATGTTTCATTTATTTACACATGCTTTTTTTAAAGCTCTATTATTTTTATGTGCTGGTTCAATTATTCATGCAATATCAGATCAACAGGATATAAGAAAAATGGGTGGTTTATTTTTTTTGTTACCAATAACATTTTCTGGTATAATTATAGGTCTTTTTTCATTAATGGGTCTTCCTTTTACTTCTGGATTCTATTCTAAAGATTCAATTATAGAATTAGCTTTTTGTAAAAATACATTAATTGGTCATTATTCATTTAGTTGTGCGTTATTAGGTGCATTTTTAACTGCTTTTTATTGCTATAGGTTTTTTTTTTATGTATTTTTTTCTAAAACAAAATTATCTAAAAAATTAATAGAAAATATTCATGAATCAGGTACTTTTTTATTATCTGTTATTATAATTTTAACTTTTTTAACAATTTTTGTTGGGTTTATATTTAAACAACCGTTGAGTTCACCCTTTTCATATATATTTTTTTTTTCTTCTTTTTCCGTACTTACAGATAATTTTATTTTTACTCAATATGAATTTTTTTTATATTATTATTATTTTTTTAAAAAATTTATTTTTGTTGTTTTATTTTTTGGGTTTTTTATGATTTTTTTTTTTTTTAATTATAATTCTTATAATTTTTTTTTTTCAAATATTTTTAA
>Ga0100402_1002686_pt1 | contig 19811 bp, 19 predicted proteins | sample CryGeyme20150102_FD_80419 | JGI IMG/M metagenome (GOLD analysis project Ga0100402, IMG submission 80419) | Groundwater microbial communities from Crystal Geyser aquifers in Utah, USA - Crystal Geyser metaG 2015-0102 | ecosystem: Environmental > Aquatic > Deep subsurface > Groundwater | place...
TGGAAAGCTAATGATGAGAGCTTTCCATTGCGCTACTCTTTTTGTGTTTTGGGTGAGATGTGCATCCAAAATTATTTTTTGTGTAGAAATCCTACGGTAGTGTCAGCTTTACTCTAGTAGTAGTAGAAGTAGAGTGTCACGCACTTCGGCCTCCGGCATGCAAGAAGGACAGAAAACCTACTGACAAAGGTACTGTACCTGGTATTTGAGACTACCACTAGCTAGCTTGTAGTACTGTACCTGGTATCTCGAATAAAGTCATGTTGAGTCATTTCTATTGAAAGTTTGAAATGTCGATCCCGTTTAACACAAAAGAATTAATCATCGAATCATTATTATTATGGTCATCAAATCTGCCAAAGCTCTTAATTACCTGGTGATAGTACCAGGTAGTAGTACTAATTGTTCACAACCACAAGAAAGGAAGGAGCAAACACAAGAGGACACAAGAGACCTACTACTGTACTAGCTAGAGTAGAGCTAAACAACCCTACCTGGTACCTCTTCACACCATTTGTGCTTCTGTAATAATATATGTCCCAAGATAGAGACTCTACTGCGGTACCTGGTAAAAACTCGAAAGTAAACAACATTTATTGGTAATTTCATACAGACTCCTTCATTAGACTAAAGATTCCATAATACTATTACAAGTTACAAGAATGGGCATTACATCATTATGTCTCAACAGTCGGTACACACTCCGAACTCAAATGTTTTTGGCGTTTGGATCGACAGCACTGATTGCATTGGGAACCTTTACGGTGATTGGACTGTACACGGCCTACAATTCGGGTGATTCTGTGAAGTATGAAGCACGGGTAGTAGTAGAAGAATTAATTCGAAATTCTCTTAGTCGAACAGCCGAATATGTGGCCGATACCGTGACCAAAAAGGTGCGTTGGTAAATCTATCCTTTTATGTGTGTGTGTGTTCTTGCTGCAAGCAGCTGCCATTTATTCGTATTGTATTCCTGGTGAAATGGGACGTGAGATGAAGTCAAGAGAAAACTTTTTCGTTAGCTGAACATTATTTTTCACACACTTGAATCATCTTTTGGCCCTGTCCCTTTTATGTCTCTACCCAATCACTGTGGCTTTCAAAAACCGTGCAGTTCAACAACATTGGATCCGCCGGAAGCATCCTTGCAGAGGCCACACGAGATCGATTTGTAGGGTATCCAACATCAACGGGTTGGATTGACGATCAGTACGTTCCCTTTCCGGACCTACTGAGTGGACGCAACATTTATCCCTTGATTGGAAAAGACATGCCGTTGGATTGGAATGTGACTGAGAATTTTGATTATACATCTACTACCGCAACAGCAGAACACTTGCCAAAGCGTCCCTACACTTGGTGGAATCCCCAGCGCACCAAGCTCACAACCGCCAATGCCGCATACTTTATGCAAGGAGCTTGTGATCCAACCGTCAATAACGTTTCAGATCCAACTTACTACCAGGGATGTACCGACGAAAACAATGATTTGCGGACCGGAGGAGTCGTCAAACCAACAGCCAACAACTTTTTCATTTACGACAAGGCCAAGGACTTTGCCTGGCTGTTAAAGGCACTGTTCGAAATTCATACCGATGCCAAAACCATTGGTATTTTCTTTGCCAACGATGGAGCCGGTTCGACCGTCACGTTTCCTGGTCATCAGTACGATGGAACCGTCGAATACGAATCCATTGGGTGCAATTGGATGAGAACAACACATCCACGCAACGGACAGTTTATTGCTACTCTGGAAGAGGTCCAAAATTGTCACACCCGAGGAGAACGGGCACCGATGAGAGAGTACAATCCGCTCGAACGACAGTGGTGCCGCGATCAAGTAGAACGGGACATGCTGCTGGCAGAAGGAAAATCGTCTCTAACAGCGCAAAATATCATGTCCACTGGACCCTACTTGGATGCTGCTAGTTCCGACAATATGTGGGTACTTACCTTTGGACAAGCGGTATTCGATCGGGAAACTCACATGTTTATCGGCTGTACACTCGTCGATGTTTCCGTGGAACAGCTCTTCGACGTCCTGTTGGGAAGTACCATGGTTGGAGAGACCGCCGAAAGTGCCTTGGTGAGATGGGACGAACTGGGTTCTGTAATCGTGGCTACCCAATGGAACCCCAAAGAGGAAGACGAAATTGCCTATGTAGTCCAAGACGGCATCGATCTGAATCTGGGCATCACAGAAGAAATCTTTTCTGAAATGAAAAACCTGGTAGATTTCTCGGAACCCTGGGATCCGAGATACGCCCGAAAAGTATATGAAGAGACCGTGTTGGAGAACGATGGAAAACTCGTTATGATGCATCCAATACCACCGATCCCGTATGTTTACGACCCATTATACTTTCCCGAATATATGATCATAATTTCGCTCGACGAGCAAGAAGCCTACGGACTGCTGGATAGTATGGATGTCATAATTGATCAGGATGTCAGTGACTCATGGAAACAGATTGGGAAGCTGGTCGGTATTGGTTCCGCCGTGGTTGTCTTTAGCATACTTTTCATTTCCTTGTCGCTGGTCCGACCTTTGCGATGGATGCAGCACGTGGCAGGTATGATTATTGAGTCAGCTGGTAATGTTGGCAGTGATAATCTCAAGGAAAATCTGTTAGAGGAACTGGACAGCGGAGATTCCAAACAATTCTGCGCTCCCAAAACCGAAGTGACTCAGTTGCTGAAAGAATTCGATAAGATGATTCGTCACTTTAGGTAAAGGCAGGAATAGTCACTGTAAACGCAATGTAATTACTTTTGTCGCTCACCCTTTTCTCATCTGCTGATGATTTCCGAATACATCTCACAGTGGAAGTGGAGCATCGGAAGTGGCAGGCCAGGTCTTGAATGAAGTAAAAAATCAATTCGAGTGGCGGAGAATGTACGAAGATATCTATCCGTGGAAGACAGTTGACGAAGAAGGCGGCAAGGTGCCCGGTACCAAATATCCGAGGTCTCTTTCAATCGTTCACGAAAAGGAAGATGATTTTGAAGATGACCTGACCATGGATTCTACGACCAAAACTCAAGAATCGATTTTGGCGTCACTGCGCTCGTCGGTAGCCGCTCTTCAGGAACATCCACAGGTACAGACAGCAGTATCCAAGGGAAGCTTCTTATTGTCCTCCGTGCGAGACATTGCGGTAGCGGTTGGTCAAAGGTATGGTGTGATCAAGGAAGATGAGGAAGAAGAAGTATTGGAGGGCCCTCCTTTCATTAACAGAGGGCCGAACATCGTTCATGACGAAGAAAAAGTTGACGAAGATGACTTTTTTGAAGGCGTGACTTCGGCCGAAAAGTCATACTTGTTTTATTGGACAGCGTTGTTGGTTGGAACGCCTATTCTTGTTACGGCAGTCTTAGTTTCGATCTCAGTAGCCAATGATACAACTGAACTAATTCCGGTTTGGCTAGCAGAAGTGAAGAGCCGCAGCTTCGACATTGAAAGTGAAGCTATTCGAACGACTGCGAATGCACGAGCCTACTTTGCGGAAGAGGTCATGTTTCGATTTGTTCGTGACATTCATGTTTATTCTCGGCTTGCCGGCTGGTTACTTTTTGGAGCTGTGGATCGCGCAAATTCGTTCACAAAATTCGTCAGCGGAGGCGATGACTGCAAAAACTACGAAAAAGGTTCTGGGACTTGCCCTTTTTTTGCCGATCCGGAGGTAAGTGCTAAGGTTACAGAATTTGTTCTCTGCTTTTTTTCTTTCAATCTGCCTCATTGTATTTCACTGCCATGTAATAGAATACTGTGTGTGATTGCGAATGGGGAGAAACACGAGATATTGCTTGCCAGGAGTTTCCAAATGATGAATTTCCTTCCACGACGAATACAAGGCCGTATCAATTACGCTTTGTAGAGGGTCAGGCAAACGATATCAATGCAAACGGAACACGAATAACCACATCGTTCCCAGAAGTAGCTGTACATCCGAGTGCTACGAAGTGGTGGGAATTTTCTGATATGCAAAATATCCCAGGCTTTGAAAAAGGCCCCAATGCAGCCGGTCACCTGACGACCTACGACCGAGTGAGAGTCACTTCTGCGATGGGACCCGGGGAATTTCTTATATTCAATTACAATGCCGGTGTTGGTGAGCAGAAACACATTGGATCATTCATCGGGTTTGAAGCGGACGGAATGATGACTGGCTGGGGATTTTGTTCGCACGGGCACGTCGAATACCCACATTGGCGAGCTGATTCAGTCGCGGAGTCTCTTCGCCCAAATTTGTGTCCGGACCAAAAGTATGGATATGATGCGCGGTGCCGGCCCTGGTACGATGAGGGTATGAAGGCGGGCGGAACTTACGTCACTCCGCCTTATCCTTTTGTGAACTCAGACGTGTTTGCTGGAAGCGCAACATTTAGCCTCGTCGATCCAAAAACGAAAGAGCTTGTCGGACAAACTTCACTTGATTTTCTCCCTGACGCCTTCATGTCAGCACTGAATTCTGAGAAAACACCGATTGGTTATAGTGAAAGCGGTTTCCCAGTTGTCATCACTCCTACGGTGGGATCAAATGGCGGTGATACGCTGATCGGTCCTGGTTTTCAGATAAAAGACGGAAAACCTGCCATGATAGGAGATGTCGTTTTGCCGTTTGATGCTGCAGAGAGTGAAAATCGAATCTTTTTCGAAGCCCAGATAGCAGGGAGAATGAGAGCTGGTGAACGTGGAGATGGTGTATTTTTTCGTTCTAGGAATGAAAAAGGAGACCAAGAGGAGGTTTTCATGACTTACGCCCCGGTGTATGCGTTGACATTGAATCCAGTAGACTCTGCCGATTTGAGTCGAGGGTCGACGGCAAACGAAACCCTTATTTACTCTATTGGACTCGGCATCACCGTTGAGGACCTTCGATTTCCATTTAAAAGTGTCGAAAAGAAAGTGCGCTCTGAGATCAACATGGCCAACTACATCTCACTGGCTTTAATCATTGCTGCTTTCCTGGGAGTTATTTGGATGACGTATACTATGGTAAGCTTTGCAGTGCTTCGTAAAATGAGAAAAAATTGATCCATAATGACTGACAAATAATGTTTTGGCGCCCAACACTACACACAGTGCTTGTATATCGCTCGACCGATTATGGTATTGATTAGTATCGTCATTGGACTCGAAAGCAAGGACATTCAAGACGAGTTGCCTGAGCTACAAGGCGGGTCTTGCGAAATTTATGATGTCTATGACTCCCTTGAGAAATTGTGCAAGATTGTCCGTTTCACAAATGCTGCCTTTTTTAAAGGGGATCGCATGAGATCGTACAAAGTGCTAGCTGAAGCGCTCGAACTATTTATGAGTATGGGAAATCAAAAAGCACTTGGTGTGGCCAATAATAATCTTGGTACCATGGTCCTGCAGGAGCAGATGGAGAAATCTTCGGCAACAGCCGAATCTGACGATGTGTACTTTGCTGGAGTCAAATATTTCGAGGAGGCCATTCGCATTGGTACATTTGAGTATCAGAATGCAGATTTTGACGATGACCGAGGCGATTACGTCACTCAACTTGCCAACCGATATTTCAATCGTGGTATTTTCTACATTGTCAATCGCAAGTAAGTATATCGTTTTTGCGGACTTGTTTTCGGTAGCTTTCGTGCTTTCTCCGGAACTTGTCAGTGTTCTGAAACTTTTGTATTTCTTCAAATGTTCAGTCACCCTATGGCAAACAAAGATTCGGAAAGTATGGGCGTCAGCGACCTCAATCGCGCCAAGTCCTTGGATGCTGAAGCCCATCTGATGTGGAGGGAACGAGGGCAGTTGCTTGGTAAAGCAAAAGACGAATTTAATACAATTGTTCGCCGTTTCCGCGGAATCCTGACGTTGGTAGAAGACGTCCATTTTCGTGACGTTTGGGGTCTCGAGCGGCTCATTGAAATGGCAGACGATATTGTTCGCAATCCACAATATTCCAACTCCAGCCTTTTCGAAGAAGTTAGTATTGTAGCCCGCAAACAGCAAATCCTTGACATGCAGATGCAATATGCCCTTTCGAAGGGAGACGTGCCCTCAGCAGCCAGAATCGCCATCAAGATCTTGGTTGAAGATGAGTACATTATTGATACCGTTATTATGAACTGCGTGACAACCCTCAACAAGTACTACGGCATCAAAGCGGGGGATCCTATGCAGATTCCAAATCTAGCTAAGGGGGTCAAACGCGAAACCCGCAGAGGAGCTGTAGATTCCATGAGACAAGCCAAAAATGTTATTTTCTGCCTGGACTACAGTGGCAGCATGGCCGGAGAAAGAATTGAACGTGCCAACAAGAATCTGTTGTGGGTTTATGAAGGTAAATATTTGCTTTACATTGCCATCTTCGTACGGAGAGACCTGCTAACCCATCAGTCATTTTTTGGTTTTCAGAACACTGCTTGGATAAGGATTATGTCGGCTTTGTGCGCTTCAACCATGCAGTTGATGACAAGCTTTTTTTTGATCTTGGACGAAAAGGCGAGCACCAAGATACACACGAACGTATTTTGAAGCAAGCGACTGACGCCGAAGGAGGTACCCGCTTATATGCAGCCTTGCACAAGTGTGTTGCAATGGCTAATGCTGTGAACAATAAATTTGATTGTTGGATTATTGCTTTGACGGACGGCGAATCATCTTGGGACTTTCCAGCTAAGCAAGTCATCAGCATGATTGAAAAGCACAACAAAAAAGGAGGTCATCAGATACACGTTATTGTAATTGGGTTTGAAGTGGGTTCGGAAGTGGCGGATAGTGTCCAAAAGATAACTAAGATAACTGACAAGAGCATGTACATTGATGCTCGTGGAGGAGGTCTGGAAGAGATGGACAATGCTTTCGAACAGGTGGCAGCTGTGATTAAAGGCAAATCCATCACAATGGAAACGTTTTAAGCGATCTTGGGATGGTTCTAGGATAGAGATGGCGTTTCACTAAACGTGCGCTCGAGTACTGTTCTGAGTAAATAATACGAAATACATGTTTATTTCTCTGTGTATGTAAGTAAACCGTGCAGGAATAAAAAAGACGCTGGCATGGCGGCTGCGTCGAATCACTAAACCACGGCATCCGTAAAGGTGCAAAAGTGGTAATTCCAGCTTCCAATTTGCTGTGAAACGAGGTTGATCTCTCGAGGATAGCCTCGTTTAGAGTAATCGTTGTCAATAAGCACTCCCGTTTGTTTATCAATTTGTCTCTGCACCATTTCGAAAAGCTGCTCAAAGGTTTGCGGAATGAGGTAGTTCACTTTGTTACCGTTTCTGTCTGTCGTAAACACTGGCGTCCCTCCGCGAACTTGGACTTTGAGCGGCCATTGAATGTTGTGTGGATTTGGTCCATCTCTGAAGTACGTAAAGTCGTAGTCGTTGATCTTTTGCTGGGGAAAATTAAGAAAGCAAGGGGAGAAATGGTGAGCGTAGTACAGTATATCGGTTGAGTGCTTCTTTTATGTACCTTTTTCCAGATTTCGCGATTCTTCGTCAACTGTTCCTGTGGACTTCCCTGTTCAAACAGAAAGCCATATACAGTTGACGTAACGACTCCTACAAAGAAAAAGCAACGGTTTGAGTATGCGTAACCAAAATTTGGGACACATTGACACATATTCTTATAGGAAAGCGACCATGACACACCTGTAGGACCAGTGCCATCATCAATCTGCATTGTGTTTGGGAAACCAATGTCGTTGTCGTAGGTTGCCAAAACAGACTTCTTCGGATCGTTAATGGCATCTTGAATACTGGTAAACATCTGGGCGACAGAGAGTGCGCCTAAATTTGAATGCAAAACACGTAGAGTGTTCGGAATGTGAGCGCGTCAGACCAATGAATGAGTACAAAAATGACCTCATATGACTCGTACCAGTCCTGGGCTTGAAATCCTTGTCCATGGCTTGGGCAGGACTTCCTGCATTCATCACGACTGTCCAGGGATATCCAAAATCATTGCATTTGTTGCATTGTCGACTCAAAGTATACCTGTACGTTCCTTTGTTTGCACTCTGTATATACCACCGATTCTTGGCGTCATCGTGAAGTCTCTGTTGGTTGCCAGGAGATCCTGCGTCGACTACTGCCAAGTTGCGTGTTTCTTGAATTTCTTCCTGCTCGATGACCGGAGGTCCTCTCAACGAATTTGTGCGAGATTTCTGGGACGAATCGATTTTTTGCAATACCGCCTCCGCAATGACCAACTTTTGCGAGAGCATGGACGAGAAAAAGCAAAGGGAGAGAATTGTGTGACGAACAAGCATCATGTGTGTCTTGTTTTGGAAGAATGGAGCTCCAGCTCGTTGTGAAGATGTTTTGAAGTGTTTATCGATTCGATAGCTAACTGTTCTTTATGTTTGTGCAAAGAGAAACTTCCACCGCAAGTTTTTCCTAATCCGTAATGCTGCAGCTAGTTGTGCGGCAGAATCAGGATGGTGTTCCACCAAGCGCAGCAAAAACAGAACTACAAAAAAGAACCAAAATGAGTCGTGAATTGTCAATAGAAACGAGAGGAATCCCTATTGTCGTCATCTTCTATCCGTCGCAGATGGAGAGATGTGCGTGTGTGAATGGTGAATGTCAATGCCAAGTGATAATATTAAATGCTTCTCGATTGTCAAAATCTCGAAGAGCGAAGCTTCGCAACTCCCTCCGGTCGTGTTGAAATTGAAACTCCTTTGTATTCTCTTTCGGCACGAGTGAAGAGCGCAATATACAATGCATGAGGTCAAGGGAAAAGGAATTCTTGATTTGCTAATAAAGGGCTCTACAGAACCGTACCTATTATTACTTGTATTATTTTGGTCTGGGTCAAAAAATTCTCGACCCAGTTTGACCACTGGACAAAACCTGACAAAAATAACACGTCTTATTTGTATTGGAAAGGAAAAGCGAAGCAATATTCGCCGCTAGGGTGGACGGGGAATGTTTGAACTGTTTAAAGCCAAAAAGGGGAAATGAGATTCCCGAAAATATTTTCAGATAGAAATACTACATAGACTACTAGTCTACTAGCTACTAGTAGCTAGAGCTAGCACTTGAATTGCTTCCCCTTTTTAAATCAGTGATCTTCGTGACTGAGATAACCACGTCCACCTCGAAAAAGAAAAGCCAGTAGACCTACAGTACGTATGTACCTGGTACAAATGCGTAATGTACCATACCAGATGCCTGAATCATTTCTTGCTCAACGATGGCAGGCTGATGGCTTAAAATATTCATAAAATAATAATATCCGTTAATCACTACGGAAAGATAGGCGTAGTAGGACAAAAGCTCGTACTATAAGGTAAGTACCAGTAGCTAGCTAGCTTGGTTGATATCTACTACTACTAGTACCTGTTAGTAGCTCACATTCTAGCCAGATACTCAGATACTCTATACTCTATCATTATTTTTCCTTGATCGAAATTGCACGAGAATGAGCAAGGGAAACAAAAATACCTCCAGCAGCACCTCTTTTTCCTTGCTTCTCAGCGCAAATATTACTAAAATTGGTCTTTCCCTACTAGCATCAGCGGTGACAACCGCCCTTGCTTACTACCTTCACAGCAATTACAAAAAGAAACGACAGAAAGAAAAACTCGGCTTGACCGCAACCCTATCATCTGACCCACCGCCATCGTCGCCGCCTGCCTACGAAGCATTGATTGGTAATACACCATTGGTAAAATTGGAACGCATTTCAGAATTAATTGGAAGATCTATTTGGGTCAAAATGGAATCTATGAATCCAGGAGCTACAGGAAAGGATCGTGCAGCCTTGGGAATGATTCGACAAGCCGAACAGGAAGGTTTGTTACCACCACCACCGTCTACCACCGCATCAACGTTTCTCGATAATACGATAGATTCTTTGAAATTACAAGAAACAACAACAATGACAAAAACAACTTCTAATAATTCGATGAACAACAATACGCACGAAGAAGAGGAAGAGGAAATTACCGATCCCATGACAAGGATAATTCGAGAGGCCAGTCGGCGTTCAAGATCGGGAGGCATTGTCGTAGAAGGCACGTCGGGATCGACAGGAATTGCTCTTGCTGCACTGTCCGCGGCACGAGGACACGCGTGTATCGTGGTCTTACCTGACGATCAAGCTTCGGAAAAGCGAACCATTTTGGAGGCACTGGGTGCGGTCGTTTACGTCGTACCCACAGCATCCATTTCTAATCCCAACCATTACGTTAATATTGCTCGACGGTTGGCAGAACAAGCCCGGGACCAGCCTGTTCCAGTAGCAGCAGTCTTTATGAATCAGTTTGAAAATACTGCCAACTTTTCTGAACATTATCACGTAACAGGACCCGAATTGTGGCACCAGTTTCATGGCAAGATGCGAAACGACAATGCACCGTGTTCCTGGCCCTGGCTCTGGCAACGACGCCGTCGTTCTAGGAAGCTTGATGCATTCGTCATGTCGGCCGGGACCGGGGGAACTATTTCAGGCATTGGCAAGTATTTCAAAGAACAAGCTGCTGCTGCTGCTGATTGTCGCATCGTGCTGGTCGATCCACCAGGTTCGGCCCTCTACCACAAAATTCAACACGGAGTAGCCTTTGCACCCCAACAACGAGAACAAGTTTTACAACGACATCGGTATGATACCATTGCCGAAGGCATTGGTCTAGATCGCATCACACACAACTTGTCCTTGGGTTTAGACTACGTAGATGACGCCGTTCAAGTAACGGACCAAGAAGCATTGGATATGGCACATTTTTTATTGCAAACGGAAGGTTTGTGGGTAGGATCCAGTTCTGCCATGAATATTGTGGGAGCGATCTATACGGCTTGGAAGCTAGATCCAGGAAGCAACGTTGTGACGATTGTTTGTGACAGTGGATCTCGACACGTTACAAGAATGTGGAATCCTAAATTTGTGCAAGATTGGGGTCTGGAATGGCCTGGTTTTCTGCAAAGTGGCGATTCAACTAGTGGAGGTGCAAGAATACCGAAATGCTTTTTACGGATCTAGTTTGTTGTAATTAGCTAATATAAAGCGTACGAGATCTGTCTTTTCTATCTGAATTTTGGAAGTCCATGATATTATTTTTACTGGGATCACAACATCTTTAGCACCTGCAGGGTGTCAATGGTATCCAAAGGATACCATTTTGGTTCACGACAACTGTCGTGCATTCATGCGCTTTGCAAGTGGTCAGAGTCGTACGAAATGCTGGTGTTTTTTGTTGCTAGAGGACCATTTTTTATTACCTACTCGAGTACTTTTATTCGGGGTACAGCAAGTACAGTAGTACTAGTAGTAAAAGTATTACAGTACTGCTAGTAGAGACCTACTACTAGTAGTAGATAGCTAGTACTACTACTAAGTAGCTAAGTAGAGTAGTACTCTAGCTAGTAGAGCTACTCTACTTGTAGAGTAGTAGTAGCTACTACTAGTAGCAGTCTACTAGCTAGTACTACTAGCTAGTAGTAGTAGTCTACTCCCGAGTACTACTTTAGGAAGCCACCAAGCTACAGTACCAGTACTCGATTCCACTGCTACTAGTCTACTGAACGTAGAGTCTATTAGTAGTAGTACAGTCCACCACCACCTTTGAGTGCAAGAATTGCAGCAGTAGCTAGACTAGTACTAATACGGTAGACTACTACCTGGTACTGAAAATCGTATTCATGACCCAATAGAATATTACAGCAGTAATTTAACCATGAATCTTTGGTACGACGAGTCTACTCGGAGTAGCGTACCATACAACAACATGTCCAACATACTGGTACTTTTACCCTGGTACGACAAAAGGTGGAAAAGTTTTTATGACTTGGCTGGCATATCCGACCAAACCACTACTTTACAAATAGTATTATTAATAAGATCCTGAAGTTCCACAATCCAAATAAATTCAAGAAGCTAGATACTAGCTAGTAGCTACGTAGAGTGCTTAGTTTAGCACTAAAACCTAAAACCTACTCGTACAGCAGAATGCCTCCCAACTCTTCCAAGAAAGAAGTCGATCCTCTCCTGATCAAGTCCAAATCGAGTCTCAGTGATCATGGTACCTCCTCTTCGTATGCCTACAACACTCATTCTGTGAGTGGAGCCTTAAGTAAGCCTGTCCAGTTCCTGATTGCGTCGCTTTGTGTAGCCTTCGTCTTTTTGGGTATTACCTTTTGGCAGGATCAAGTAAGTTATGAAAAGGCACACGAAACCAACGAAAAAGCGACAACACTATACGATGGATTAGATCCTGCATCTCTCGTAGAAGTAACAGATGACGGCAAGTACACGGTCCGTTACCCGTACGATATGTTGCCCGATAAACCCTCGTCGTCCTCTTCGTCCAAAGGAAGCAAAGCAAGCAAAGCAAAAACAAAAACACATGCAAAGACTACAAAAAATGCGACAACAACACCTTCTGCGTTAACCTTCGGAGACTTGGCTGCTATTATGTTGCCACCGTGGCATGCGGCATCCATGTTGGCGCTGGACGTATTTGTGGAGGACAAAGTTACGATGGTACCCTCCAACAAACAGATTGGGAATGCACGTTTAGTGTTGCGCAAGACACGAGATTTATTGGATGTCTTTAGTCCCGTATATCCTACTCGGAGTATGTGGACCAAGTTGAGAAATTACTACAAAAACGGGTACGAACTGGTCGGATACTTTCACGATTTGAACAATTTGAAATCGTCCTCGAAGGAACCACCACCACCAGAATTGGTCGACAAACGCCGATCGGATGTTCTCGAGTGGAAAACGAAATTTTTGAAGTACCACAAGAAGCACGACGTACTATCCTTCTTGATATCTCAAATTTCGGCAACCGGTTGTTTCGATCACACCGAATCTCATCTGTACTGGAGAGATTTGGAATTTACCGATACCGATTCGTACAGTGGTGTCGAGTTGCAGTTACCATGTGCCAATGATTTGGCCACACCTAGTTTGGGTCAATTGGCGGTAGTGCAGCTAAATCATGCTTTGGATTACTTTCAGATCGTGATGAAGTACAAAACAATTTTGTCAGAAGGACGAACAGACGATTACCACAATTTACGAAAAGAATTACGTGTCTTTCTGGACGAGTACGATCTGTTTGACTTTGTCATGCTGTCCAGTACGGACCACCGTCAAGACAGCGTTGCCAAGACGAGCCTCGACGTTATCGAAAAAGCCGTCGAGAAAATTGGCGTCTTTCACGACAAGTGGACAGCCTACGATATTTACGTTACGAAGGATACCCATCATTCAAAACAGAAAGAGTTGGCTGCCGAAATCAACGAGGAATGGGAAGCATTCAAGAAATGGACCCAAGAAAGTAACCTGGAAGCAAAGATTCGGTCTCTCATTGAGCTGATGGAACAAGAAATTCGTTTATACGATGATAAGAAGTAGAGTACGCAGTGGAATAAGTTTATCTGTGGTGTATGAATAGTGCTTTTTTTACTTTTTGTGCTTGGACGTTGCCCCTGTGAAGATTACTACTGTAGATTTACTGCACCTGCTGCTGTCCCTGAAGAGAGGTTGCATCGGAAGATTTTAGGTATAACACCAACTCTAAATTGATGTGAAAGCCAAAGGACACGAAAAAAATAATCCAATCTTTGCTTCCGCATTGAAAATAAATAAATAATGATGTGATGATGACGACCGATAAGGACGCTCACCTTTTATTCACTACAACAAGTAGTAAACTAGTCTAGTCTAGTGTATGGTACGGTACCAGTGTACCGTAGTAGACACCACCAGCACATTGAACACCAAATGAAATAGTTCTTGTAATAATAGCACAGTCTAGTGTCTACTAGTCTCTGTAGCAATCAAACAAGAATTTATGGCCGTTTCTGACCCAACTGTAATTTCTTATGGGTTATTAAGCAGGCAATATAAATACCAGTCTATTTTTTGCTCATAGACCAATCAGTACTCAGTACTCATTTGCTTGCAGAATGGCCAACATGGTTTACTTGATGGTAATTGCTCTTGCTGTTTCTGTGGCTAGTTGGGGGGTGCTTCCCATAGCAGCCTTTATGATTCCTCCGAAACGTCAAACCAAAAGCAGTGCATTCGCAGGACAACAAGCTTGTCTGGTGCTCTTCTCCAAAAAGGAATGGACTACCACACTCTTTCCCGTAAGTCCTTCGGTCCGAAAGACAACAACAACAAGTACTACTAGTACTAGTACTACTACTGGTACCGGTGCTAGTTCTGCTACGGTAACCGGAACAGCAGCACCAACAACGACGATTACCAAACAAGTAGTTCCTCCACCCCGCGACACAAGCTTTGCTTCTCAGGCCGCTTGTCAGTGGTTTGCTGGTAGCATTGGTGCCCTCACAGGATTTGGCATTGCCGCCTTTAAGCTCAGTATTAAAGCCATTCGTGACTACGCCTATGATACTGGTGGTGCCGCTGCATCAAACTCACAAAACTACGGCAACCACCACGACTTTTTGGAAATTACCTTTCTTGTGCCCGTTCTGGGAGGTGTGGCTGTTGCAGTTTTGGCTTGGCTGGGAGGTGGGGACTTTCCTCCCGGCGTCCGAGGAATCGTAGAAAAGGCCGACGAAGATTCCTTGTGGAAAATGAACATGAAAGGCAGCAATGATGGAACTGCCTTGCAGCAGTACTTTTATGATAATAAAGATAGGATGGATTGGATGGATGCTACTGCTGCAACTACAATTGCTACGGATACCAACTCTCGGACGCAACGGACACTCGTGGAATTTTCCAACAGTGTGCGCAAAGCGCTGGCCGCCGTTTTTACGTTGGGAACGGGGTGTTCTCTTGGTCCCGAGGGTCCCGGCGTGGAAATTGGAATTGCTGTTAGTCGTTTTGGGTCCTTGTTGTGGCCGAGATGGTTGGACGAAACGACAACGGATGATATCAGGAGCTTGAGCACAACTCGATTTTTATCGTTGGAGGATAACGAAAACACGATGAGTACAGTGCAAGAAACGGAACTGCAATTACAGCAGTTTATTAATACCCAGGCGCGACTCGTGCAACGGAATCGTCTCTTTTTAGCCTGTGGAGCCGCGGCAGGGGTTTCCAGTGGATTCAATGCTCCACTAGCGGGCGTCTTTTTTGCTCTTGAAGTGATTCAAAAGAATTTGCCTTCCATTGACATTACTATTCCTGTCAACAATGATTTCACAGCAGCCAACTCCACACCGACCGACTACTCTTACGAACTACAGCAAGAGTCTCTGTCCACCGAGGCAGGAAGCATCACGGCCATTCTTACCTCATCAGTCGTATCCGCATTGGTCATTCGCATTCTGCTTGGTAATGAACTGTCTTTGCGCATTTTGGAGTACGAAATTCCAACACCATTGCGAGAGCTACCAATTTATCTCATGCTGGGTGCCATGTCAGGATTGACCGCTGTCATTTTTAGTCAAACCACCAAATTCGCCAAGGCTGGATTTGACGGAGAGATGGGTCCACCATCAGTACGAGATACCATGGACTCCATTCCAGACTTTGGCAAACCGATCCTGGGTGGATTAACCTGCGGAGTTGTTGGGCACTATTTTCCCAACATTCTCTTTTTTGGATACGAGACCTTGAATGGCCTTTTGGAGAACAATCAAATCGACACGGGTGTGGCACTGGCGCTCTTGGGGGCCAAGATTTTCGCCACTGCCATTTGTGCGGCCAGTGGTTTGGTGGGTGGAACGTTGGCCCCATCTCTCTTTATGGGCGGAATGGTGGGAGTGTCCTTTCATAACTTCGTTGTGGAAACCGTGGACATTTCCTTTTTGGATTTTTCAACCAAGGCGTTTGGTGGTGCCTTTCAAATTGCGGATCTTCCAGCTTATACCATGGTGGGAGCGGCCAGTTTTCTGGCCGCGGTCTTTCGGGCTCCGTTGACTGCCTCCTTGCTCGCCTTTGAGTTGACAAAGGATTACGATGTTCTCGTGCCGTTGCTGGCCAGTGCTGGTTTTGGAACATTGTTTTGTGATCTGATTGAAAATCGTATTGATCAGAAAATGTCATCATTGAATCGGTGACAGCACTTTTTCACTACCAGGTACTCGAGTAGGTACTTGATCGCCTGCGAAAAAATAAATTTAATGTTATGTTGAGCGTGTAGGGATAGACTACTCCAGTATGAGTAGAGCTAAGCATGAATTGGAAATTACTTTAAGATTAAGACTATCATTTATATGACATGACTGAACGTCACTACCTCAACAGATTTGAATGACCCTCCTTCGTTGTGCTCGGATAGCTGCAGCATTTTAAGAGATCCCTGCCATTGAAGCCCAAAGACGAAAAGAATATGCACTGATCATTCTCCATTCTTTTGTTGGAGAAAGGAAAATAATGATATGGTCTTGGATAAAGCATAACAAAGTGAGATTTCCAGAAACATCTTGGCTTAAAGTACGTTAAAAACACGTCCAAAGAAAGCCTCGGGGAGTTTCAGAATCAAAATGTGGTATACTTGTAGAGCCAACAAGATCCTTTTGATAGCATTGCTGTCCATATTTGGAAGTGGAACCACTTTGGCAGCCAACGGTGGAATGACGGTCTTGTCAATCTATTCTTCTTTTGTCATTGCCAATGAGCAAGAAATTATGGCCGATCATGTTGATATCAGTTCAACTGGTGACCTCCATAAGGCCTTTGCCTGGTTCTTAAGTGACGTGCTATCCAAAGTCTGTGACAAGGCTGGCACGCATTACAACCACTGCGATGCCTACGAAGCAGAAAATAACCTTGATGAGATGGACGGTGGCAACTTAGATACTGGAGAAGCAGACGCGGATGTTGAGACAATGCCAATCGCAGAAGAAAATAGCAACACGACAAACACAACTATCACAGACACATTGGCAGAACATCATTTGCGACACTTACTATCTGAGTCTGTGCCTGTGCCCCCGCTCCTCGGAGTTTCCGTTTTCCACACAGTAATGTACGATATTCGAGACACAGAATGTTTTACAATGCGGCCAGAAGATGTTGGTACGTTCACTTGTTCACTTTGTGACCGTCGATGTCGCCCTAAAGTGGCACTATGATTGGCCTGGTTTCTCACTACAACTTTCCTCTTCCCTTTTGTTGGTATTTCCTTGTCGTTTCGCTATGTCAACAACTCCAACAGACGAATCCCTTACGTGTCAAACGATATACGTACAATCTGAACTCTTTATAATAGATCTGAAGGAGAACGTTCCCAAAGTTGAGCTCAATTATATGAAGATAACGAAAAAGGCCACCGACGACGGTAGCCTCCAAAAAAGCCTGGAGCACATCAGTCCTCGGTCAGCCTTCAAGGTCGTCTCGGCGGGTGCCCAGCCCTACCCTTCGAACAAGAAGGCCGAATCCATAACAACAACAGGAACAGGAACAGAAACATCTGAGACAGCAAGTGCGAACAGAGAGAAGTTTGACGAAGAATACGAGGTGGACCCAAATCTTGATTTGTTGTTAGAAGAAGGAGAATACACAGAACGGCACGTAGATGAGTTTATTAAAGCGGAAGATGAATTCATTGAACATGTCGTGACCGAATATGAACGTGCACAACCGCCACCAGCAGCATCCGGAAGTGCCTTGCGCGATTCTATGCATGGAGGTGGAATGATTGCTACGTTTCTTCTGACCGCTATCGCCATATTCTAACTGCAGTGATGAGGTTTCATCGCACGTCTGATCGGATTCATTGGGATTATTGAGTGATGCTTTGACTGAGGTAAGTACCTGCTGGTACCTGGTAGGTACCAGGTGGTAGTCTAGTACTTGAGCAATTTTCGAAATTGAATAAGTGCGCGTTCTTATTAACGAGCCTGCCTTTTTACTACTAATAGCTAGCATGGGTCGGTGTCGAATGAAAAAAATTATCTTGCTTCGAGCAACTACTAGCTAGAGTAGTACTTGCTGGCTGCTAGCTAGTAGTAGTAGCTACAATAGACTACTAGTAGTACTTCCTCGTATTGTTACTAGTAGAGCGAACAGAAGATATAATAATAATATTATATTATTAAAAAACAGGAGATAGCGTGTAATAGAAAATCTTACAAGCCTTACAGTAATTGCTCCAACACAGTATACAACCACCACCCACTCTTAGTATCTATCCTCGTGAAAGCGTTCGTAGCATCCACACAGCGTCACATGATTTCAAAACTACATCGCTTGTTTCTTGAGCGAGGACACTCTGCTCTCTGCTCCCACTTCGACCCCGACCAGTACATTGTACATTGTATAATGGCGCAACCAGTAGAACAACACATACCATCCTACTACTTATTTCCGCATCACATTGTACTGGGACATATTGGACTTTGGACCATAGCCGAGCTTGCTGCAGCCCGTGTGTGGCCCATTCGCGCAAGCTGCAAAAAAATTAGTCTCTTGCACTGTATCTTGGCATTTACGTTGAGTTCTGCCTGGTTAGTCCGCCATTTCTTCTTTTACAACCAAGGTGATCATGAGAGCGACGACGCGACAACGACAGATCATCACAACGACTACTTGCCTTTGTACAACTTTGCGAAACCGGGTACCTGGGAACATCATATCATTTCCTTTTCCATGGCATATTTCATTGTGGACATGCCATTTTGTCTGGCTTTTCATCGAACGTTCATTTTGCACCATGTGCTATGCATATTGGCCTTTGGTGCTATACAGGGATATTGGAGGTACTTGCCAAAAAGTAATCCCCTCTATATGGATTTTATGGCCTGGGACACCACTCCAGGTACGTTGGGATTGGGACACGACGGTAATTTTGACGGCGAAGAAGGTGATAGACTCCCCAAGATGCAACTGCTCATGGGTGGAATGAATGGCGTCTTTAACCTTTGGATGGCGGAGCTGGGAGGTGTATTTTTCCACATCAACCGAGCTTTTCAGGACACAGACATGGAGCTTCCTTCTCGAGGACTTTTCTTGTTCATGTTTGTCTTGACCAGATGTTGCATTTGGCCACTCTACCTATGGCATCTCTACGCGTCGCAAGCGGAACTCCAGGCACAGCAGCGTACAAGTTTTCACGAGGCCTCCATCGTGCTAGAAACGGGCCTATTTTTAACCAATCTACACTTTTTGTACAAGAACATTGCTCCTATTTACAAAGCAGGAAGAATACTCCCGGATAAACCGGCAGGCTTTCATCGGAAATGGTTCGACGATCATCCCAATTGGAAACGTTTTGTTGGATTGTTTATTGCCAAAGACAAAATGTCCATGCCTTCCAAGTCAACAAAATCGGACAAGAACAATCTGGTTGGGGATAACGCTGTGACTTCATCTTCGAAGCAACAGAAAAAGAATGACTGACAAAAGGTTGGCTTGCTTCATCCTCGCACGCCCTCTATCGCAGAAGATTGAATCGAATCTTCGGTCATTGTCTCACTTGCTGTAGTACTTACACCAGTCGTTGTGGAGAGGAGCGAGGGCTTACTCTATAGAGACATCTCCTCAAACACTAGACTTGTAGCGCGTTGCGCGTTCCTTTTTCCGCGTTGAATGCAACGTAAATAATACTCCGAGTTGAGTTGACTTGACTTAGGTCCACAGTAATGAATACAGTAGTGATGAGTGTGTTAATGATACATAATACTTTTTACCATAGTGAAAATTGCAGTTGGAATTGTAGCAGCCAGCCACTATTTCCAGTAGCTAGCTAGTAGTACAGTACTCCGGTAGCTAGCTACGCTAGCTAGTACGCCCCGGTAGTCTATTCGTAGTAATATTTTGGCAGCACACACATCTGTTATCACCATTCCCGGGATATGGAAAAATCCCGGGGCTGTGTATCCAATTTTCCGGGATATCCATATCCCGGGCTTGTTTGACGATTTAGTGATCACCAATTCAGGGATATTGAAAA
>Ga0100402_1002690_pt1 | contig 19767 bp, 11 predicted proteins | sample CryGeyme20150102_FD_80419 | JGI IMG/M metagenome (GOLD analysis project Ga0100402, IMG submission 80419) | Groundwater microbial communities from Crystal Geyser aquifers in Utah, USA - Crystal Geyser metaG 2015-0102 | ecosystem: Environmental > Aquatic > Deep subsurface > Groundwater | place...
CTCCTGTGATAGGACTCAGGAGTTAGGTCTCTCTCTATTAGGTCGTGTGCCTATGCCTGCTCTGTATCCACACACTAGTCTAGTTTACTCCTACTATTATCATAATATTCAATATTTACTCTTATGTCTCCACACTAGCTTTTTACGCGACAGCTACCAGCAGTCGTAGAGTCAGGATGACAGAACAGTTCAGTTGGGTTCAGATTTAAAAAAAATTATAGAGTGAATGAAAGAGCCATGTGCAAGCGCATGCAATGTGGTCAGACCGTAGTGCTGCAAATGAGACACATCTAATTGAGAGCTTTCCATTCATTATTTATTTATTGGATTTGGAAAATCACTGAATGAGCTACGTACCAGGTACAGTACCTGGTAGAGGACAGAATGCAAATCAAATTTCCTCGACCAGAAAGCTTCCAAAAGCTGACTTACGTAACATTTATTCAATCATGCATTGAAACTGTACTTTCCGCCTTGCTTGGCATACTACTACGGCATGGTTACATTGGGGCCTACAGTAGTATTGCAAGGAAGCATCACAAGGACAGGGATAGTATTTCAAGCAACAAAGTGGAGACGATGATGTTCCAATGGCTTACCAGAATTCTTTTTTGGAGGACAAGGGTGAGTTGAAAGTGGTAATGGAAGTGAAGGCTCAAGATATGCATACAATGTTGGAAGTTATTCTGTGAAGTTTCATACCATTGCAGAAAAGAGGCGACGATGATGGACAGTACTACTAACTACTACGAGTACAGGCAGGAGCCACTGCAAGAGCTACTACATCAGGACGAGTCACTACTACAGCAGGACACACTTCACAAGCCACTGCAAGGAATGCCAGCAACTGCAGGGCGGAGCCACTGGAGACAATCAACAGGAGCTACCACTGGAGACAATCAATTTCACACTTGTTTAGTTGCACGTGGTACAAAAAATTGGATAGTTTGGAGGCCCGGAGGGTCCTACCAATGGAAGCAAGTCCTAAAGATTGTCTTGTACTCTTGGAAAGAGCGTGTTAACGATGAGCGGTGAGCGTTGAGCTCACTTTGTGTATTCGAGCTTTTTGGTTGTCTAGCTAGTAGATACCGTAGATATCGTAGCCGCGAACGCTTCTCGAAATCGAACCATTCCACGTGTGCGACTACAGCAATCATATCGAATAGCTCTAACTTACCATCCACCGGGTAAGAGTTTGGGAACAGTTCTGTACGCCACGAAAAATCCGGAACCTATGTTGTTGCAGCCCTAGGAATCTTTCGTCCTGCCTCCGTTCAGACATCATCATCACCCTCTAGTTGTTGATGTCCTTGACCAGCAGTCGTCCACGCCTTGGTAAGATTGGCAACAGCAGCCCCCATCGCCGAAGTGGCAGTCGTCAAAGGAGCAGCGGCATCTCCGCCGAAGGCTTGCTCGGCTGACTTTTTCTTATTAAATCTGAAACTACCCGACGTGCTGAGCCTGGCCCGGAAAAAGCCTAGTCCCACCTTGCCCCCTGCAGCGTTGGTATCCTGCTCTTGGTGGTCTTGATCGTTGTCTTTGTTGTTGTCCTTGTCACTCCACTCCATTTCCACTGCACACTGAGGAAAAGCATCTGTAGAATCTTGTCTCACAACCTTTACATTGTCCGTGGCAGTCGGGTCGAATTGTACGATTCCAGCATCATTTTCGGCAAACGATTCTTCAAATTCAGATTCAGAGTTCCCCCCAGAACTAGGCATCATCAATTTTGGCTTGGTTTCTTTGGTCGCGGCTGATGGTGATATTGGCGCTATAATTGGATCGTGCACAATATCATTGCACAATGTTCCAAAATCGACAGAAAAAGCATCTACATCAACTACTGGAATTCCCGATGCAGACGTTTCTGCAGTTGACTTTTCCAAAATGTCACAGAGAGAAACTTCTGATTTTTTTGGTGGTGGTGGTGGTTGTGATGTGGGTTGTGGAGGTTGTGTCGCTTCCTTATGTGGATGGCTGCTGCCATGCGACCGTGGATTTCTGTTTCCATCCTCAGATTTTTCGGGCTTCCTACCACCCCGTCGTTTCTGTTTATCTTTCGAGGAAGTACGCCGTGACTCCTGAGTGAGAGGTTGTTTTTCAAGCCTAATGCCCCGAGGTGGATTGCGAGGAATTCGTTTCAATGGCATGTTATTTCCATCAGCTGACCGGCTGCGGCTAACTAATTTAGCCCGGGGTAGACGTTTGGAAGTTTCCTTCTCTTTTGGATTCCCATCAGCACCAATAAATGAAATTGGCTCAGATTCAGATCCAGATCCGTCATGTGACATCATACCATCATGTTGGAACGACTTAGCTCGCGAGGGAGCAGATCGACCACTGCAAGCTTTGTTATTTGGTTTTTGGCCATCTTGTCTCGGTTTGGAGCTTATCGGCTTACAATGGGCTGACTGGCTTGCCGGGGGATCGCTGTTGGCTTTTGAGGTTTTTTTCATTTTCATAGAGGACGTTCGTTTCGGTTTAGCATGATCAGCTTCAGGCTCGCCAATTCTGCTGGGATCGTGGTAACTATTGGTTAACTTATCCCTTTGCTTTGTTTGTTTAACTTCTGCCTCTCGACGAGGATTTTGAGATTTGCTGCATCCTTGTTTTTCCAGAAAACCACCCAAGCTCGTCTTCTGTGGCAATTTCTGTTTGGTAGGAAGCGTCTCCTGAACCTCCATCATGAGGAGCTGGTTTCATTTATTGATATCTTATATCTTAGATTACACTTTTTGATTATTAATGATCGAGTAATGGGCTGCTTTCTAGTAGTAGTACAGTTGCAGTAGTTGCGAAGCAAAAAGCAAAATAACTTCCAAAAAGTAAGTGATAACACTCCATAAAACGAACGACAAACATCAAAGGAGACGCGTGTTTAAAAAGGGTTCTTCATTAGTATTCAACTGTCGTAGAGTAGTCTACTAGTGTGTTTACTACTACTGCTGCCTTGCCAGCAGTACTACTAGTACTCTACTAGCGAGAGTACTACTACTATAACTACTACTACTACTCTACTAGCTAGTACTACTCTAACTGTACTACTAGCTAGTAGTTCATACTACTAGCTAGTAGGTACTCAGTAGCTAGTAGTAGACCTAGTACTACTACCTGGTACTACTAGTACCGTAGTCAGCCGCCCAAGAACTAAAAAAATAGTATAGTAGCCTAGTAGACTACAGTAGTTGAATTCTAGATCGCCACGCCATATGTGACGATGACCCAATTCCCACCCAGTCACGATTACGGTTTTTTCGTCACGAGGCAAGTGTGCTACTTAAAGTAAAAATGAGCAATCTGTTGTGTGATAGTAAAGCAGTAGACCTACCAGGTACTAGCTAATAGGAGTAGGTCTACTGGTCTACTCTACTCAACTTCTCTCTAGTCTACTTGTCTACTCGGGTATTCATTTTTGTGGTAGGATGTCTAGAGCCAAGATGGGACTGGTTAGAACAAAATTTCATCCACCATACAATCACAATCTATAGTAAAGTACTGCTACAACCAAGTTTGAAGTAAGTTCTTCCATCTACAGGGTAAATCCGGGCGAAGTGTACCGATTTTCTCAACTAGTCCGACAGATCTTCGTGAAATCTGCAACAGTGGGAAACGTTTTAGCTCAAAGCATACATTATACATTATCAGGCAAGCACAAGCACAAGCATAAGTAGTTGGCAATATTGTACTCACTTTCCAGCCTCAAGGAGTCCCTGTAGATATTCGGTTGCTTCATTTTCACTCAAATTACCATGTTTTTGCAACAATAGATGAACTTCATTTTCAATGGCAACGCCAAACAAACGCGCGCCACCACAAATATAGGTATGCCCACCACGTTCGAAAAAGGAATAGAGCTCTTCACCGTATTTTCCCACAGCATCCGACACGAGCCCACAACTTGTATGAGCACGAAGAAGTTCCTCTCCAAACAGTTTAGTGTTGGCTCCTTCTCCACACCCCGTGCTGTATGTCAAATGAACATTGGATATGACTCCACACTGAAAGGCTCGTTGGACCAAGGATTTGTAAGGAGCATCACCGGGAGACCGAAAGCCGAGAAATAAGTATCCCTCGCTGTATGGATTGTGCTTGTGCTTGCTAGCAACGTGAATGCGCTCTTCCAGAAAGGCTCTGATTGGAGCAACACCGCATCCACCAGCGATAAATAAAGTCGGGGTTTTTTCGTCTGCGGGCAATCGAAAGGAGGGATTGGAATTTACGACACCAAACAATTGGGACGAGGCATTTTCAACCGAATTGCAGTCGTCGAGAGCTGCGTCTTCGGCTCCCATCATGCTCTTCATATAGTTGGTACAAACACCAACGTGTAAGTTCCCTCGAGGAGAAGTGTACTGCACTGGCCGGTAGACCAAGTATATTTCATCGGGATGCACCAAATTCGACGATGCGATCGAATAGTATCGCGCCTTGGTGCAAAAAGCAGGGTGTATGATGGTCAATAAGTCATGGCACGCCAAGGGAGCTAGCTGACATGAAGAAAGAACGCAACACGACAACCACTAACCAAACAGTTTTCATACTTTCATTGGAGGTAAGTTGTACAAGATTTCTTCCAAGGCAAATTGACGACCTGCCTCGGCCATCAAATCGAGTACGGTCCGATGCGGCTTGGCAATTTCGTTCTTGTAGTCAAGCTTGGGACGCCCCAAAATATGACGAGCAAACGCAGGTGATGGAGCAGCCGTTAGTTCCACACAGTGACGAAGCGTCTCTGTAAGTGTGATACCGGTAGGGTGCGGATACGGGTGCTTTCCTGGCGTCTCGGGCGGATGGATAGTCGCATGTGGATCCACATCGAATTGTTGCAAAAATCCTGTCACTATGGCTTCACTATTTTGTGGATAGACCATTAGATGATCTCCCGTCTCGTAAGTTAAGCGTTCTTTTGGATTATTGCTGGTCAAAGATACCCTCATTTCGTATAATCCATTTTCCCCGGCTTGAGTATTAAGAGGCCGATTACTGAGAACCTGTAATGGCTGTGTCTGCGGACTATAAAACGGCTTGGATCCGGTATCGGAGGCGGAAAGTTGCATCATGTTATCTCGTACTACATCAGTTGACGAAGGCGCCAGTTTCAGACGTCCATACTTGCTAGACACGGCCCGTTTTCCGCTTTTATCCTTTGCACCAGCACACGACGCCAGAATAACACCTGAATCTTCTGTTGTGGCAGCGGCGCCGGATTCCGTTGGTAAGGTGACTTTTTCTTCATCGACTGCGGATGCCTTCTCCTCCTCCTCTTGGACTGGCATGCTGTCTTCAGCTGAAGAAATACTGACACCATCGTTACTGCTACGGTAGACTGTTTCCAAAAAATCTTCCATCCACGTGTCGTAATCATCTTCAATGCACTCGCCATCATCTCCCAAGCCGAGGGGATAAATTCGGTTGGCACCCAATTCGTTTAGTTTGGCATCTAAAGCTTTGCCAACCACATTATAATGGTTGGGATGCGCCTTCTGATTGCCCAATCCAAAGACGGTATACTGCACCTTTTCAAAATCATTGCTACTAGACTGATTCATGAGCCACTCGTAAAATTGACGAGCGTTATCCGGTGGTTCTCCTACTCCTGCAGTAGCTGTCAAGAAAATATGCACGGCTGCATTATCCTCTGAATTATCGTTTCCATCTACTCCCAACAAGGACGGGGGGAAACCTTCGTGCAATCCTTGAACTGTAACATCTCGTTTGTCTCCACCGGGAATTTCTTCCAACGCTTCGGCGAGTTGCATGGCAAATATTTGAGCTGTACCACCTTGTGATGCATACAAGATTTTTACGGGCAAATTTTTGGCATCGACGTGATCCAACAGGACAGAAGTGGACGTATAGAACCTTGCATTGTGGTAGTGGTAGCTGCTGTTTTTAAGACGCAAAAACTCCTTATGGCATTCATTACTACTACTGGCTCCAGCAATGTTACTCCAACATGTGATTCCACCCGATGAAGACGAGAGGCTGGAAAGATTCCGTTGTTTGACGGAGAGGTATCGTACGTAAATGTTACTCGCAACGTCAATCGAGTGGACGGATCGGATTGATCGGATCACACGATGCATTTTCTTTCCTATGTTTGATATTTTCCGCAATCTTTTGTGTCAATATTTTCGTCGGCGCTTGCTGTTCGCCTTGAACCGTATATGGAACGTGGTTCGTATAACAGAAAAGTATCTTTTTAAGAAGAACGTGGTCGTGTCACAGGATGATACGGATGAAACAGTGCTGCTACAACCAATACTAGACTACTTGCTAGAAAGAACAGAACGTGGTCGTGTCGAGGATCCGAGATCATGATGGAGCCTTTAAAGTACTGTATTCCGGACAGTCGAATGCCGCAATCTGAATTGGAAAACGTGTGCGACGAATTATCCTGTAAAGAAGATACACGATATTACTACAACCCATGCTCGAGCGTTCTCATATCTTTGGCATGATGGGTGCACAAAAGAGAACTGTGAGAATCTATTAACAATTACTGGTATTTTTTGACAAACAGGGGACCAGCACTCCATTTTCGTCTATTATATTATTTTCAATATTTGTTTATTTATTTTAAATTTTAATTGATCCCCCCGTTCTTCGCAACCTCATTCATCCATCCCCATCATCACAATGTTGACCCAGCAAGTTGCTCGTTGTGCTCGTGCAACACTGTTTAAGCGCATGGCCGCTCCCAGCCTCTCCTCGGCGGTGCCCTTTGTACGATCCTCCGTCACCGCTGACAAAAAGACGTCCTTGACTTCCTCCTCTTTCAAGATTAATCGTTCGTTTAGTACGCAAGCCGCGGAGATTGACAAAAATATCAGTAATCCAGACATGTTCTGTCGACAGTGCGAACAAACTCGTGATCACTTTGCTTGCACAACTGTTGGTGTCTGCGGAAAGTCGGCCGAAACAGCCGCCATTCAGGATACCCTGATGCAGCAAGTTCGGAATATGGGACAGTGGGTAGTCGCAGCCAAGGAAGCAGGATTGAGTGCTGACGATTGCAAGGCAGCTCATTTGTGGACCTTGCAATCTACCTTTAGTACCTTGACCAACGTCAACTTTAGTGATGAACGAATTGCAGAATTCATCAAAGAAGGTGTTGAAATTGCAAAGGATTTGGAAAGCAAAATTGGATCCGCTAGTAGCAGCAGTAATAATTTAGAGGCCCTGCACAAGAAACTCGATGGTCTCGGTGCGGCTGAACTAGAGACGATTGGGTTGGAAGAATATTCCATTCCTCTTCGCCAAAAGGCCATGGGCGACGACGATGCATTCTGCCTGAACGAATTAGCAACTTACGGTCTGAAGGGCGTGTGTGCTTATGGTGCACACTGCTACCAGATGGGATATTTGAACGAAGACCTCATGATGGGAATTCACGAAATTCATGCTAAATTGCAGAGTTCGGAAGCAGATCAGGAAGGACTTCTGGCAGCCTGCCTCAAGGTCGGAGAAATCAATGCCGGAGTTCTGGCAATGTTAGATGAAGCTCATGCTTCAAAGTATGGGGTTCCCGAACCTACTGAAGTTCGTACCACTGCCGTCGAGGGTAAATGTATTTTGATCTCGGGACACGACATGGTGGATCTTCAACATTTGTTGGAGCAGACGGAAGGTACAGGTGTCAATGTCTACACCCACGGAGAAATGTTACCTGGTCATCAGTACCCCGAGCTTAAGAAGCACAAGCACTTGGTTGGTAACTACGGAACTGCATGGCAAAATCAAAAGTTCGGTACGTGCAACTTGCAGTATAAGAGATGCTGATACTCAGCCTATTCCTTACCAACGCATCCGTTTGATTTTAATTTCTTTCTATACCATTGTCCTCGACAGAATTTGCTGGATTTCCCGGTCCTGTTATCGTCACCACCAATTGTGTTTTGGAACCACGCAAAATGTACCGCGATCGTGTGTACACCATGAACGAAGTTGGAGTCGATGGTGTGCAGCACATTGGACCCGACCGAGATTTTTCAGGAGTCATTGCTCAAGCTCAGTCACTCAAGGGATTCCCTCGTACCATTGAGCCGCCCAAGTACCATACCGTTGGATTCAACCACCGTGTTGTCTTGCCTTTGGCCGATAAAGTATTGGATGCCGCCAAGAGTGGAGAGTTGTCTCGAATCTTTCTCATTGGTGGATGCGATGGATCTCAATGGGACCGTTCCTACTTTTCTGAGTTGGCAGAGGAAACACCCGATGATTCACTTATTTTGACAATGGGCTGCGCCAAAAACCGCGTTATTCACAATGAAGATTTGCTTGCTGCAAAATTAGCCAATGGTCTTCCCCGTGTCTTGGATATGGGGCAGTGCAATGATTCATATAGCGCCGTTGTCGTTGCAACCGAATTGGCCAAGGCTTTGGACTGTACCATAAATGAATTGCCTTTGAGTCTTGCCGTTTCTCACTTGGAACAAAAGGCAGCGGCAGTTTTGCTTACACTTCTCCACTTAGGTGTCAGGAACATTCGATTGGGGCCTTCTCTACCAGCCTACCTGACTCCAAATGTTCTCCAGATTCTTTCTAAGGAATACAACCTGATGCCAACAGGAGATGCTGTTTCAGATTTGGAACTCATGATGCAGGGAAAATAAATTGCAGTCAAGACCCAAAGACACGCATGGTAATATCTATTTTAGTTGCATGTTATTACATGCTGTATAATCTACACCGATAATCTATCCCAATGGATTGTTACATCTTCTGTTGGCCTTGTTCGGTTTTCAATCGCAAGCAATTGTATTCGTTTTATAAGCACCAATGTACTAAGAAAGATTTACGATTTTAAAACGGAGATATCGAAGACGCGCACAGCTTTCGAAGCTGCTTCAGTGGGACGATTTGTTTCGTTTAAGACACACGACCGGTGGCCCGAGGGTTGGTCAATTCAGGAGTCTCGTTCTTTTTAGATTCGAGAAGTCCCAGCGGTTTTAAGATGGAAACCACAATTGGCTTGAACACTTCCTCTCCCTTTCCAGCAGCATTCAAAATGATTCCAAGGACAGCTTTGATGGCAGGGTTCAAGATTCCACTATCAAATTTACTCAGTTCAGGCTTGAGTTTACCGTCGATTTCTTCCAAGTCGGTTCCGGCGACGCTCACAATCTTTCCGGCAATGCCTTCTGCAATTCCAAGAAAATTGGAAATGATCATTTGCTCCTTTCCCCATCCCCACACATTCTTGGCGGTCTCGTAAACGTGGGCGGCGGCGTCAACATTGACTTCGTCGACGTTAATTTTGCTGGCAGCAGTACTCATTTTAGAATCTTCGTCAAGTTCGTAAATTGGTTGCTGATCTGGATTGTAGTTGTAAAATTGTTCCAAGTCATCGACATTGTCAAAAGTAGAGTGAAAGTCGTCAGTTGCTGTCGTGGAAGCAGAGGAAGATCGAAATGAAGACCGTAACGAACGAGGTTGATTCTTTCGTAGTTCGGAAGCGAGAGCATTGGCGGATATAGTGGAAGTTTTCAAGCCAGACATGAATAGCGCCTCAGCTCCATTAGCAGGAGACAAAGACACGTGGACATCATCTTGACCTTTCGAAGACGAAGCATCATCGCCCGCCTCAAAAAAGTTAACTTCCAACTGTTTTCCCACCAAGCTCATTGCGGCTGCTTTTGATACTACTACTTGTGAAAATCAATCGGTCGTTGTCAAGTACACAGAACAAAACAAGAGGGAGAACACAATGACAAAATAATAATGATATTTCTCACACGGTAAGCGGGAATAAGGGCAGGGGTACTGTTGTTGGGTGGTAGTAAGTAGTAGTGGAGAGTGGAGAAGGTATCATTCAGAGCGTGAGATAACATTTGATGACAAAAGATGATGCACAGCATCGAAGACAAAAAAATATCCAGAAGCCGCATCGACGGCGATGATGTCGACGACCAGATCTTGTGAACGAGGAGTCGCAAATTGCAGAATCCTTATTTGGAGTTCTTTGATTGGTTCATTCGTGTCGCATTCGTCTGTTTTCGTACGGATATTCAAAAGTCTGGTGTGATTTATTTTCTTTTTAGAAAAAGTTGTTCACCATTGCGCGTCGGAAACATGGTGTCTCCGCGGCAACAACCTCGATTAACCCCAATGGAACTGCCGATTAACAGCGTCGCATGATATGCCGAGGTGAAGGGAAAACAGCAACTGGTGCAATCGACTCCAATTTCCAATCGAGATGATGCCATACAATTGCAGCATTGCAGCGCAACAAGATACCTTTTTCTCCCTCCACTGCTCGTACACTTTCGCCAGTACTCTTCTTCGACAATATTCATGGTCCTCTTATCGTTATTATTTCATCGTCAAGCACATGACGCGTACGACTATGTCTTTTTCTTACCTTACTTGTTTTGAAATTATTATTCGTATTATTATGCTTTTTCCACACGAACGGACGAAACATAGTCTTTGAATAAATAAGACGTGTTACTTTGGTCAAATTTTGTCTGCTCGTCAAAATCTTCGAGAATTTTTTTGACTAACTACATACCTGGTAATAATTGATTGAAATGTGACAAGCGAATTGATGAGTTTCAGTCGTACAGTAGCTCGGAAATGACAGTAGTCTCATCACGGGGCTTCGCTTTGATTCGATTCTGAAGGAAACGGCTTGCTAGGCGGATTCGAAGTGACGACGTGTGCTCCTTCATCATCACTCGATCCACCACGTAAAGCAGAGTACGATAGGGATGGAGTTACTCTCCGAGCTCCTCCTGGGAATGAAAAATTATTAGAAGTGATGACAAGGCAGCAAAAGAGACGAGCCATCATTCCCACATGTCGTGCCTTGCGTGTTTGGTCATTCCATGCACATCCAAGCTCTACTGTTCGACGAAATGATGGTTGGTACATTCGCTTGGATGAAGCGGAATAAATTCCTTTCTACTGATATCTGGCGTTGGTTGGCATTGGGAGCCTGTCTTGGCTATTCGTATGATCACAAGGAAGTCTTTATTCGTTGCTCTCGTTCAATTGTTCTGCGCTTCTAATTTAATTCTTTTTAAAGCCGTATGTCTTGTAACCGTGCAATGCGGCAAATTACGTTAGCGTCCACTCAGCTTCAGAAATATGAAACTGCTTCCGAATCTCTGCTGATCAAATTTTCGAATCGACGAAGCAGCTCCGCAACGGACCAACCAGACTAAGTTGCGATAATTTAGAAACTACGTCAACGTTATAGCTCAACAAAAGATTGCGATAGCCGAACAATTTGAACATACACAAACAATGTAGAAAATCATTTATTCCTTTTTTTGCCTTACTTGACGATTGTAGCTTTCACACATAGCCTTTAAGCAGCAAGAGAACGATACATGGTTCGGTCTACAGCAGCCACAATATCTTCAATTTGTGGCAGAGCCATGTTTTCCAAGTTGGCAGCATATGGCATGGGCACATCAGCTCCAGTCACACGCTCCATAGGGGCATCCAAATAGTTGAAGGCTTCTGTCTCCATCAACATGGCAGCAATTTCAGCTGAAATACCGCACTGAGGCCAGCCTTGTTCCAGAGAAACAACTCGTCCCGTCTTTTTGGCAGATGCAATAATGGTTTTGCGGTCTAGTGGACGAATCGACAACAAATTAATGACTTCAGCAGAAATTCCCTTCGATTCCAAAACCTCAGCAGCTTCCAATGCCAATCCGACGGGTTTCGAAAAAGAAATAATGGTGACATCGGTTCCTTCTCGCTCGATTTTGGCCTGTCCGAAAGGAATCACAAAATCCTTGGATTGCGCTTCGTCCGACATTGGGAAACTTACACCGTACATGAGTTCGTGTTCCAAAAACATAACAGGGTTAGGATCACGAATAGCGGCCTTCATGAGGCCCTTGGCATCCTCCGAACTGTAGGGAGCGACGACTTTGAGTCCAGGGCAACTGGAATACCACGCAGCAAAACACTGGGAGTGTTGCGCGGCGGTTCCTGCGGAGTAGCCATTGGGTCCACGAAATACAATAGGACAAGCTAAATCTCCACCCGACATGTAGTACTGCTTGGCAGCTCCATTGATTACCTGGTCGATGGCCTGCATGGAGAAATTGATCGTCATGAATTCAATGACTGGTTTCAAGTCATGAAAGGCGGCACCTATACCGAGGCCAGTAAATCCCGCTTCCGTAATGGGCGTATCAATAACTCGTTTGTCTCCGTACTTTTGGAACAAACCCTTGGTAACTTTGTAAGCTCCCTGATATTGCGCCACTTCTTCTCCCATGATGAAGACACTTTCGTCGCGTTCCATTTCTTCGTCGAGGGCCTGACAAATTGCTTCACGAACAGGCATATCGATGGTGGCCATGCTCCTCGTTGCTCCGGCCGCCAAGAAGCGCTGCTTGCTGGCAGCAGCGGCACCTAAAGTGGCTCCCTTTCTCATCAATACGGAAGATAACATCCTGAGTTCAACTTTTTGTATAATACTGTATTATTTAAAGATGCTCCTTCTGTAAGTAGTACTATAATCAATACTACTAGCAAGCTTGAGATAGCGGCTCAAAAAATTAACAGCAGGGTCTCTACTAGACACTAGACCGAGGAGTGGAGAATCTTTTATTGATAGCGCCAACGGAATAATACACTGAAGTGCGTGTGGAAAGGGACAAAAATGCCCGATGATGAGGCCACAGCGAAGGGAAGTTTTGGATTTTCCAAAGAAAGAAGCTTGGCGAACAATTTTCAATGAAATGTCGCACACCTGTCAGTATCTAGTACTACTGCTGGTACAGGATGTACACTTCATATTGTCTGGCTGGAGCTACAGCGGTACTCTACTAGTCTAGCTACAGTAGTACTTCTGTGATTTTGTTTTATTGTATTAATAACAGGTATCATAGATTTCCGATTGGTATTTTTGGGACCGCATCCCTTTGTTCGGACAAATTATAGGTGCACAAATCTCCCATAAAGATCCATAAGGGCTATGAAGCAGCCAGGCTTGGTCTTGTGGTTCTTTTAGGTGTGAGAAGCCAGCAACACTCTCTTGGTCTGAGACTTCACTCTTTAAGCTGCATGTTGTGCTATTTCAAGCCACCGGAAGATAATTTCTACTTTTTCCAGATTCAGGGTCATTTGAGAGAGTAGGCAGGTTGGGACTGAACTGATAGGAAAATAGCTTCTGCAGGCAAACATGATACCTGTTTCGAGCTGGCCCAGCACCTACTAGGATTGCCAATGCCAGCCAGGAGGATCAAAATGAACGGATGCATTCGAAACCAGAATAGCATCTAGATATTTCTCAATGAAACGATTTTCATCCGTTCAATGACCAGATACGTCGCCCATGACGATGGCGTCTTTCAGAACGATCATGACAGTCTCAATACAATTATGCCAAGAAATACTACCGGATCAGGTGTGCTTGATTTACGACCAAATGCAGCATGAAAAAGACGAGGGGAAGATCCAACGAGAATGAAAAGCAGAAAAAAGGTTTTGCCACGGTTTATTCGTCCTGGATGTGCATCATGATGCTGAACTGTAGTGATATTATGATGATCGATTTTACATCAGAAGAAATTTCCAAAACCAAAGTACGAGTAGACCACTAGTCTACTGCCCAGCTAGAATTGTATTCAGTGTACGAGTCTATGTTGTATTTGTATTAGACTAGTACTCGAGTACCAGGTAGAGACTCTAGCTAGCTAGTAGTACTAGACTAGTACCATAGCCAGCCACAGTAATCGAGTAGAGTACCTGGTAATCGAGTAGAATAGTACCAGGTAGACCACCAATCTCTGGAGCAAAACAGGAGCGCTCGGGTGAATACTAAACCACCCGGACTAACATAGTTAATATCTAGGTTTTTGTAACAAGTAGTTTAGTAGTAATAGTAGTCTAGTAAGTAGTGTTGCCGGGTGGCCCCTCCTTGATCAAAATGATAAAAATCAACCACACCACAACACCAATAATCTCTGACAAACTGTGGCTGGAGTCGGCAGGCTCTTTTATACCATTAGAATAATTCTTCTGGTAATGGAACAACAAGTCGTAGAAGATCCGAGCGTCATCACCGTTCTGGGGCCTCTGAAGGCGAATCAAGACATTGGCCCAGTTCTGATGAATGAGCATCTCGTTTGTGAGCCCTCGAACAAGACACGACATTGTAGCACTAACAGGAGCAAGCAATTGAAAATGGCATACGAAAACTTGTCGGAGATTCGATCGAAACCCTTTGAATGTGCAGATAATGTAACGCTGTATTCCCAGCATGAAGTCTTGAACGAATTGCAGCATCTCTTGGATCGTTTTTCCAAAAAGCCGTCATCATCGTCATCATCATCAAAGACGACAACACCTCTTACGATTTTGGATGTGACCAATGCAGCAGACGGTCGAGACCTCAAGTCATCTCAAACGATTGCTCGTCGACTGGGCATTCATGTGATTGTTGGCACTAGCTGCTGCAGAGGAATCAATGCTGTCATCACTAATACTGATAATAATACTAATACTAATACCACCACCAGTGGTAAAAAGGAAGACGTTGGAGATCCCATGGAAGAAGATATTGCTCGCATGGAACAGGAACTACTTCGTGGTATTAATGCAGACACCAACGAATCAAAGACAATAACGACGACGACGACGACGACGTCTGCTGAAAATATTATTTGTGCTGGCTTTATTGGAGAGGTCAATATCTCCGAGGCGTTCACTTCATCGGAACGACAAGAATTGCGGGCTTGTGCCGTCGTGCAAGGGATTACCAAGGCACCTCTGATCGTTGCGGCACCGGAACAGTGTCTACTTTCGGTTATTGATCAAATCAAATCCAGTGGTGGAAATCTGTGTCAAACGGTACTGTCGCACATGGATTTATGTGCGTTCCGGTCAAGGCCAAAGACACAGCAACAAGTTGAACCGCTCGAGCAAGTACTGAGCCGAGGCGTGAACATTAGCATCGATCGATTTTCACTTTCCTCGGCATGCTTTGATTTTGATGGAGATTTTCCAACGTTGATGGATGCTGTCAATGGCATTTCCGGCTTACTCCAAAGGAATCCGGCCTATGTTCATCAGATTGTCTTGTCGAGTGGGATCTGCACGAGGTTGCAGTATCGAAAGTACGGTGGTCCTGGGTATTGTGTGCTCTTTGAAGAATTATTACCGCGGTTGGAACAAAAAGGCATTTCTGGGGAACAAATACACATCATGGTGTACGAAAATCCTCGACGATTGCTGCAATGGTGGACGCCTCCCGCAAAACCTGAAAAACCCAAACAATATTTGCCCTGTTCTGTTTGCAAAGAGATGTTTGAACCTATCGAAGGCGAGTATTTTACCAAATACACATTCACGTATTGTGGGCGGAACTGTCTCAAGAAGCATGTGCAGCTGAAATTCAAGTCTCTCTAGTGGACTTGCAAAGTGGAGCCTACAGTGTTCTTAGCAAATGTAGCTCACAAGTTTTACACTATTGTTAAAGTTTACAGCTTATTTATTCATGCCGCTGTTTTATTGAGCAATCATTTTCGTTCCAAGCCATAGCGGCGTGACAGTGCAATTTGACTTATGGCCAGTCGGTCATATAATACATACAGTGCCTTTGTGCGAACAGACAACGTTCTCTTCGGTGGACCACAAAAGGTCGGGTCAAGTCCAAAACCGCATGCTTTACGACAATTCAAGAGGAAATTTCGTTGTCAAGACCTTATCATTTTTTAGGCAACTTTTCCAGCGGTTGCTGCTATTGGCAGCGCAATCCGCGGAGGATCGGTTCCAATTGCTGGCAGGCTTGCCGCATAGACGATCGCATTTTGGGATCATGTGCCCAGGCTTGACGTAGCAGCTCCTGCAATGATAAAGGAAGATTGTAATGCACAACCGAAGGGCGTTGACCAATCTCACAGACAAATTCCTTGTGTTCAGATTTCGAGTAATTACCAAAGGGACGAGCCAGGGCTATCATTTCGTGAAACAAAAAGGCCCAGGAGTAGACATCGCATTTCAAATTGTAAGTTTGTTGGTTGACCACCTCACTGGCCATATAGAGATAGGTTCCAGCCCAAGACATTCGGAACAACATGCTGTCATTATCGTTGCTGTTGGAGTTACTTTCGCGAGGGAGTTCACGGCAGAGACCGAAGTCAAACAACTGGACTCTGTTGGGGTCCTCGGAAAGAAAACCAACATTGGAGGGTTTCAGATCACGAAACATGATCCGTCGATCGTGAAGGTACACCAAGGCATTTCCAAGTTGCAAAGCATACTCTGCCTGCAAGATCAACAAGTCGTGTTGATGTTGGAGGCTTCCTCGAGGATATTGCTTCCAAGAATCAATACGACCTTCGAGAGTCTCGTGGAGACGATCGAGTATTATAAAAAAGCCATCGTAGCCATCGACGAATCCAGATGATTCGCCAATTGCAATTCCTCGCAAGTTGATAATGTTGGGGTGGTCCAAGGCAGCCAGATACTTGGCTTCGACGATCAAATCCACTGCCGCGCGGCGAAAATGGGGCTTATTCTTCAGCTCCTTCTTCACCATCTTGACAGCGTAGCGCGAAGTTTCAGTAGCTTCAAAAGTAGATTTTAAAAGCACCACACGTCTATTTGCGCATTGTTGTTGATGCTGCCGAAACGAGCCCAGAAAAAAGGAAGCAGAAGAGGGAGAACCAATCGAGCACGAACAGGAATCGTCTGAAAACGATGACGAGCTGAACGATCGTTTCTTTTGCTTGCACTTTTTACTGTTGCAGCTACCTGGCCTGCTGTTTCTGCTGTTACATTTCTTGTCGGCTGTGAGGTTATATCCGCTGACGGAGTGCACGGCGGAGAAGCTTCCGGTTCCTAACAGCTGGCCTAGTTGCAGTTCTTTGCGCGAGAATGCGGCCGGCATGCGAGAATCAGAAGAGACGCGCTCCACCTCCTTGGGCAGTGCCGATTGCTGCTGCTGCTGCTGCTGCTGTTGGTGCTCGGCGACAGCTCCTAAAAAGGGAGACCGCTGAACTACATCCTCCACCTCCGCTTCAATGGCAGACACGTTGCGGCTGGACTTGCGTTGAAACAAGGGGCTCTTGCGCCTCAAAACACCCATAGCAGTTCAGAATTAAGGACCGACGATAAATCGCGTATATTTTCTTGATCAAACTGTGCCCAAAAAAAAGGAAGGAAGGATAACTTTTGTGGAAGTGGTATTGTGTAAAAGGTAAAAGGTAAGTACTGGTAGTAGTGTACTGCGAGGACGATGGGGAAGCGCGTAAGATGTCTTCAAACTTCAAAGGAACATTTGTTGGTATTACCGTATGAATAAAGGGATTTATACTCTTGAACAAAGCAAGTGTACTACTGGTAATAATTGTTTGCTTCCGCTTGTGAAAGAAGTAGTACTAGTAGTAGCTACTCCTACTAGCCTAGTCTACTGATGTACTAATACTACTAGTACTAGTGGGACTGTACTACCAGGTACCATAGTACTAGTACTGCTCCTACCAGTTACTGTAGTACCAGTAGTAGTACTACCCTGGTACTCGTAAAAAGAAATAACACTAGACTACTGTACCGTACCAGGTACAGTACCACTACAGTATCTGGTAAATGAATGGATTGTTGCGACGTGTCCGACGACCCTGGGAGAGACGGTACTATCCACTTAGAGTAGTGTTTGAGGTCATACTCCAGTTTTCAATAAGGAGAGTTAAGAAAAATATTTAGGAGAGTTTTAGGAGAGTTTAATTAGGAGATTTTCTGAGACATTAGGAGAGTTTTTTTTAATTAGGAGAGTTTTTTCTCAATTAGGAGAGTTTTGTTTTATAAGCTAGATATTAACTAGAGGAATCAGGAGATTTTATTTTTCATTTAGGAGAGCTTTTTTCTTAATTAGGAGAGTTTAGTCAACAGTACTAGGAGCGTTTCACCATAATTAGAAGAGTTTTAGGAAATTTATGAAAAAGAAATAGGAGACTTTTAAAAGTCTCCTAATTAGGAGATTTTCAATCAAAGGTTCTTTCTACCTGTTCTTCCTGGTAAATGAATGGAATGTTGCGACGTGTCCGAAGACATGCTAGTAGTGGTAGTACCAGTTACTAGGGTCTAGCTGCGACTAGTACAGGTACCAGGTACTGGTACCGGAGTGGTAGTACCCTGGTACCCCCTGGTACCACCAGCCGGTAGTAGTAGTACATGAAGTGAACCACCAAGAAGTGTTTTTTACTTTCAACGATCAAGTTTTCAAAATAAATAATAGAATTGAAAGAAAATTGCATCCGGTTAAATCTGATGGTCGTGAACCAAAATACAATGGCCATCAGAATGAGATGCATAGATCTGGCAACTACTGCAGCTGGCTACCGTACTAGTAGAGTAGCATTCCTCCGGCCCTGGTACTACTAGTACTCTACTCGGAGTGGTACCTGGTACCAGTAGTACTGCTGGTAAAAGGTATGGTAGAGTAGTCTACCTGGTAGCAATTCGAATCTAGCTTTTACCTGGTACTACTAGTCTACTACGACCAAGTACCAGTACCCGTAGCCTGGTGGCTGAGGGAGAAAGCTCTACTGCTGCTCTAGTAGTACCTGGTAGTAATTTACTTGCTTATTATACGTATGGTACCAATAGATTCTTTCTGGAGAACTGGTTTGGTTAGTGGCTGATGATGATGACCACTTCAGGCAAGTAGTAGTAGTAGTAATCTACTAGTACTAGTAGTAGAACTTCAGCGCCATTCCAAAAAGCAGATAGCGATGCATCTACTACTACTACTACTAGACAGATAGATTGTGAGAGCTCGACTATCAGCACCCGTCTGCCAGAGGAAGCATTCTGTTCATACTTTTCTGCAGTATCTTTATCGCGCAAACAAACTTTAGACAGAAATGCGTACCGTAGCAAGGTTCCCAGCATCCCCAAAGTTAGTCTCATTAAACCCCTTGCTGTAACCTTAAACTAGAGTGTGCGGGCCCATTTTGTTTGGGCACTAGAGAGCGCTCGCTCGGAATGCATCTTGCTTTGAATTTTTTTAAAGTCTTACGCCGTTCACCCATCGAACATGACTGTAGTAAACCTAGTAGTGAGCAGTCCAGTAGCAGTTGTAGCTGGTTGATGATAGATCTGGTTTAACTGCGAATTTTGATGATTCTACCTGGTAATTCGAGCTACAGAGTTTACTACTCTAGTACCAGTAGTAGTACTCAGAACAACGGTACCACCATACTCTCTTCTTCTCTACTACTAACTACAGTAGCTACTACTAGTAGTAGTAGCAGCATGATTTCTAAAACATAAGTCGCATACTTGATCAAAACTTGCGCGCCTGCATTCGTTGGCGCAAACAACTCCTGAACTCCCTAAGTAAGACATTTTATCATTACAGTAAACCGTTTGCCGAGCTTCCTCAAACATCAACTGTCACAAAATACACCGACTTGTGAGCTTGGTATTGCTGCGACAATTATCAGAAGACGTCGAAACATCAAACCACAACAAGATTGCAAGGCAACGTTTCCGGCAAACCAAGAAGCCTTGTCGACTTATCGTAGTTAATTCTTCTTCATCTAAGCTGAGGAATAGACAACCGCGGTCAGTAGAACCAACGAACCAAGAAACCGACCAACGCAGAAACCGTATCCAAAGTCCAATCCAAGCAAAATCGCAAGCAAACAAACGATGCCTCGCACTACAGTACCAGGATTGATACATGGACTTGCCGATGCAGTTCACGTCAAACACAATGATTCAATCGTGACTTTACAAGACAAGATGGAGGCAACGAGTCGGTGGTTGGACGATGCCATTGCTGTAAGTTTC
>Ga0100402_1002695_pt1 | contig 19751 bp, 15 predicted proteins | sample CryGeyme20150102_FD_80419 | JGI IMG/M metagenome (GOLD analysis project Ga0100402, IMG submission 80419) | Groundwater microbial communities from Crystal Geyser aquifers in Utah, USA - Crystal Geyser metaG 2015-0102 | ecosystem: Environmental > Aquatic > Deep subsurface > Groundwater | place...
CAGACGGTGGTGCCCAAGACCCTCAACCAGAAGCGCTACCTGCAGGCGATCGCGCGCTACCCGGTGACCTTTGGCATTGGCCCGGCCGGCACCGGCAAGACCTACCTGGCGATGGCCATGGCCTTGCAGGAGCTGCTCAATGGCGCGGTCGAGCGCATCATCCTGACCCGGCCCGCCGTCGAAGCGGGCGAGGCACTCGGCTTCCTGCCCGGCGAGCTGCAGGAAAAAATCCTGCCTTACCTCACCCCGCTCTATGATGCCATGCACGACATGATCGGCAAAGAGCAGACCGAAAAACTGCTCGAGCGCGGCGCAGTTGAAATCGCCCCGCTCGCCTACATGCGCGGCCGCACCCTCTCCAATGCCTTTGTCGTGCTGGATGAGGCCCAGAATACCACCCACGAACAAATGATGATGTTTCTGACCCGGCTCGGCGATGGCAGCCGCATGGTGGTGACCGGCGACATAACCCAGATCGACTTACCGCGTTCCAAACAGTCCGGTCTGCGCGAAGCCATGCGCGTGCTGCACCAGGTGGAGCCGGTCAAACTCTTCCATTTCGAGGGCCCTGATGTAGTCCGGCACCCGCTGGTGCAGGAAATCATCAACGCCTACGCCCAACACACTCCTGAGTAAATTACCCGATGGCCGCACTATTCAAAAAAACACGCGCCCGCAAAGCGAAAGATGCCGGTAAGCTCTCCCGCAAGGATAAGCGGCGCGACAGCGATACGTCCGCCGCGAGTCATTTCTTCGAGACCAGCAGCTGGATCGAAAGCGGGCTGTTCATTCTCTTTTCCGCGCTGGTGGTGATGCTTGCATTCTTGGGCGAAGAGCCCAAGGGGCCGCGCATCATCCTCAACCAGGCGGCCCCGTCACGTATCGTCGCCGACTTTCCCTTCAGCTACATCAGCCAGGTTGAGGCCGAGGCCCGGGCTGCTGCCGTGCGTGCCCAGGTGCCGCCGGTTTTTCAGCGCAGCTCCGAGCACTATGAGAAATTCCGGGCTTTTATTGCCGACCTGAACAGCAGTATCGCCAAGACCCAGATCCACTATGAATCCGAGGGTGAAGACGTGCTCGCGCCGGAACTGGAGGAAACGGTGGCGGAAGTAATCCAGCGCAACCAGCTGGCGATCCAGGCCGAGAGCATCACCCGCCTGACGGCCAAGACCAAACCCAGGGAGCGCTCCAGCCTGTTGAGCGATGCCCTGAATGTCATGAAAGCAATTTTTGACGACGGTATTTACAGCGCCTCCCGCGCCGAGGCCAACAAGCCGCAACTGACCTTGATCCAGCTGGTGGACGAAAGCGGCCGCGCCAACCTGCCCAATGCCCGCCTGCTCGACGATGCCGTGGTCTCGCTCCGGGTGCGGCTCAACGCCCTCTCCAGCGACTCCGAGACGGCCCGCTTGTTGTTTGAGATTTTCAGCGCCGGACTCCAGCCCAACCTCATCTACAGCCAGGCGGCCACACAACGCGCCATCGACCGTGCGATGGAGGAAATCGAGCCACCGGTCATCACTTTCAGCGAGGGCGACACGCTGGTCGAGCCCGGCAAAATCATCACCCAGGCCGATCTCGAACGGCTCAGTGCCTACCGCACGGTTAAACTGGAAGCAGGTAACCGCTCGCTGTTTTTTAACGAACTGTTTCTGGGCAGGTTGATCCTCACGCTGCTGCTGCTGCTGGCGGTCTATATCTACGTCAGCCAGGGCATGCAGGACCTGCGCAAACGCAACCGCGCCATTGCCATCACCGCAGTCAGCATTCTGCTGAATCTGCTGTTAATCCGCATGATCCTGCTGATCGGGGACAGCGGTCTGATCAGCAGCGGCACCACCCGCAGCCTGCTTCCCTTCATCGCACCTTACGCCCTCGCCCCGATACTGGTGGCTGTGCTGGTCGGCCCGGCGCCGGCCGTGCTTTCCGCGCTGATTATTTCAGTCATCTTCGGGATCCTCCACGGCAACTCGATTGAATTACTGCTGATCGCCTTTCTCTCCGGAGTGGTGGGAACTTTTGCCGCCGCCAACATCCGCAAGCGCTCCCAACTGGTGCGGGCCGGCCTGCTGGTCGGACTCAGTGCGGCCATTGCCGGTGCCGCAGTTGCCCCGCTGTATGGCTTCTCCGCCGGCCTGATCGGCCAGCAAACCTTGATCGCGCTTATCGTCGGGGTCTTTACCGGCGTGCTCGCGGTGGGGCTGCTGCCGATTTTTGAGCAAGTCTTTAAAATCACCACCGAGATCACGCTGCTGGAGCTGACTGACTTCAACCACCCGCTGCTGCGCCGCATGCAAATGGAGGCTCCCGGCACTTACCATCACAGTTTGATGGTGGCCAATCTGTCGGAAAATGCCGCGGCCGAGATCGGTGCCAGTCCCCTGCTCTGCCGGGTCTGCTCCTTCTTCCATGACATTGGCAAGCTGGTCAAGCCGGAGTATTTCGTGGAGAACCAGCGCGATGGCATTAATCCGCACAACCAGAAAAACCCGTCCATGAGCGCGCTGGTGATTAAAGCCCACGTCAAGGAGGGCGTCGAATTGGCGCGTAAAAACAAACTGCCACGGGTGATCGTGGATGTGATCCGCCAGCACCACGGCACCAGCTTGATCCAGTATTTCTACTACCAGGCGCAACAGCGCGAAAAAAAGGACAGTGAGGTCAACGGACGCGCGAAAACGTCAAGCTCCGGCAAGAATGAGGAAGTCCATATCGATGAAAGCACCTATCGCTACGATGGGCCGCGCCCGGCCTTTAAAGAGAGCGCCATCATTTTCTTTGCCGACGGCATTGAGGCCGCCAGCCGCTCGCTGAAAAAAGTCACCCAGCCGAATGTCGAGGAACTCATCGATAAAATGTTTCAGGACCGGATTAAAGACGGTCAGCTGGATGAATGCCCGCTCACCTTTCAAGAGCTGGATAAAATCCGCCGCAGCTTTATTTACACCGTGTTGAATATGCTGCACGCGCGCATCGAATACCCCCGGGATGAGGACGAAGCCAGCGGGGATGCCGCAGAACATGCCGACAAAGACGCCGCTAAAGAATCGTCACCCAAAACCAACGCCGATGAATCCGCTCCAACTGGAAATTAGCAATCGCTATGCGCGTCTCGCCCCGCCCGCAGCAGCGACCCGGGCCTTGTTTGCCGACATCCTCCGCTCCGGCAAGTTCCCGATAACCGGCGGTGAGCTGTCGATCGCCTTTGTGGATGATGCCACCATTGCGCAGATCCACGCCGATTTTATGGGCGATCCCACGCCGACCGATGTCATCACCTTCCCGGCGGATACCGGGATGGAGTCGGCCGGCGAGATCATCGTCTCCGTGGATCATGCCCGGCAGCGCGCCTCCGAACTGGGCGAGCCCTTCAGCCGCGAGCTGGCACTCTACCTCATCCACGGCTGGCTCCACCTGGCCGGCTACGACGACTGCAGCGAGGACGACCGCGCAAAAATGCGGGCCGCCGAACAGGAAGCGCTTGCCCTTTTGGATTCGAGCGGGAAGGCTGTCACGTATCGATTGCAACCGTAGCCCATCAGCCATGTGTCAGGAAAAAGCAGCAGCCAAGGTCCCCATCACACCGCCCGAACAATGGGTGGACCTTTACGGCGACTATCTCTACGGCTTTGCCATGTCCCGCCTGCGCAATCCGGATGCGGCGGCCGACTGTGTGCAGGACACCTTTCTGGCGGGCATCAAGGCGCTCAACCGCTTCGACGGCAGCCGTGATATCAAATTCTGGCTGCGCGGGATCATGCGCAACAAGATCGTGGACCAGATCCGTAAATCCATCAAAGAAAACAAGGTCGATATCGAGGCGGAGGACGAAGCCCTGCTGGAAAGTTTCTGGTTCAAATACAGCGGGATCGCCACCACCAATCCCGATCCCTGGGAATTTAACCCGAGGAAATTTTACGATAACGGAGAATTTTGGAAAGTTTTTGAAGTTTGTATCGATCAAGTTAAAGATCCTGCACGTCAAGCCTTCGTCCTGAAGGTGCTTGAAGACCAAAGCACCGAGGAAGTTTGTAAGGTAATGGATATTACACCGAATTATCTATGGGTCCTGTTGCACCGTGCAAGAACTCAACTCAAAACTCTGCTCGAACAAAACTGGCTCAACTCAAAATAAGACGCATCTCTTCTCTCCATGCTCACCTGCAAGCAAGTCTCCAATGCACTCTCCAAAGAGGACTACGAAAAACTTCCTCCACTGAAGCGTTTCCTCCTCAAGCTGCACGTTACATTCTGCGTCTTTTGCGGCAAATTCAACCGGCAGGTGATGGAGTCGCAGGACATGTGCCGCTGCTACAAGCAACACGAAGAGGAACTGGTCGCCCACCGGCCAAAGCTGGATGCCGCCAAACGCGAGGAGTTGCAGCAATTGCTGTCCGCTCATGCCAAGCAGGATTGAATCAGCCGGTAAAAGACAACAGCCGGCAATAATCATCTAGCAGTTTTCGTTGATCGCAATTGTCCGGAGTGGCAGACAATAAACTGGTTCTTCGCTATTTTTAGTGGATCAATGAAAACCGGAATACCCAATTACCTCGGAGAAGAGGTATGGATTGAGATTCCGGACCGGAGAGTTTTAACCGTAGCGTAGCAAGTGGTTAAATTCTCTTTTCCGGAAATTCATCTGCCGCGATTTTCAGTAATTCACTCGGATTTCTGCGGCAGGCGGAAGTCCGTAACGCGCGGGTCTTTACCAGCCAATGGGCACGCTGCCGCGAGACGGCTGAGTTACTCGGCTTCGGCACACCGCAGGCGACGGTAGAGCTGAATTCATTTTGGGAACGGCGAGCCACAAAAGCTGCAGTGCTGGCAGAATTCGATGCATGCATCAACAAACTGCCCGCTGACGGGTCGCCAGTGATTTTTGTCACGCACTACGTCAGCTTCCTGATCGCACCCGGTATTTCCTTCGCACTCTTTGCGGGCTCGATGGCCGCGCTGGCGACCGAAAAACTAAGCCCCAACTGGAGCACCAAGTTCCTCGTGATCGCTGCCTCCGGCATCATTGCCGGCGAGAGCTGTCAGGAGTATTCCTCGCCCTGATCGCGGTGTTGACCGATGGCTGAGCTCCGCCTAGCGCTTTTTGCCGCGATTGTGTGCGGCCTTGGTCTGGGTAATTTTCTGGCGGCGTTCGGGATGCTTACGGTCGATTTTGGCGGCGTGTTCACCCATCTTGCGCACGCGGTTTTTGTTTTGAATCCGATCACTCTGGCGCGGGGCATGCTCACCCTCGCCGTCCTCGTAGCGGCGCTCTTTCCCGACCAGGTCGAAACGCACGGGGCAGCCACTGAGGCGGAACTCGTGGATGATGGCCTTCTCCAGGTAGCGGCGGTAGCCGGGATCAAGCCGCTCGACCCGGTTGCAATAAAAGCGCAGTTTCAGCGGACGTGACGCGACCTGCACCGCGTAGAACACCTTGAAGCGCTTGATGCCGACAAATTTGGGTGGACGCTCTTCAAACAGCCGTTGGATCAGGTGGTTGAGCCGCCCGGTGGGGAGCTTGAGGTCAAGGGTGGCCTGCACCGCAGCGGCAGTCTCCAGTATCGACTCGATTTTGAATCCGGTCATGGCGGAGACAAAGAGCACCGGCGGATCCGGCAGGAAGAACATCTCCCGGCGCAGCGAGTCCTCGTAGTTCTTCAGAAAATGCTTCAGATTTTTATAGCCATCGATGGGCGCTTCCTCCCAACGCTGGATAATGAGGTCCCATTTATTGACCACAACAACCAGGGCACGCCCGGCATCCAGCACCTCCCCGGCCAGAGCCTGGTCCTGCTTGGTCACGCCCTCCACCGCATCGATCACGAGGAAGACCACATCCGAGCGTTCCAGCGCGTGTTGGGTGCGCACACCGGAGAAATACTCCACGGGGCTATCCACCTTGCGCTTCATCCGCAGGCCGGCGGTGTCGGCCAAGCGGAACTTGAGCAACTCCCCGTCCGGATGCTGGTAGTCCAAATCCAGCTCAACCGAGTCACGGGTGGTGCCGGGCACATCGCTGACGATCAGGCGGTTCGACTTGAGCAAACGGTTGCCGATGGAGGATTTGCCCACGTTGGGACGGCCCAGCAGGGAAATCCGGATGCGCTTGTCCTTATCCGCCGATGAGCCTTCCGGCACCGGCCCCAGCCGGGCGTCAATCGCCTCGTTGAGCTCACTCATGCCCCGGCCATGCTCAGCCGATACCGGGTATGGCTCGCCCAGGCCCAGGCGGCTGAATTCGTCGGCTTCCGCCTCCTCAGCTTCGCTATCCGCCTTATTCGCGACCAGCAGCACCTCTTTGCCATAACGCCGCAGCTTGTCCGCCACCAACTCATCCAGCGTGGTGATTCCGCTGCGCACATCCACCACGAACAGGATCACCGAAGCCGCCTGGATCGCGAACTCCACCTGCTCCTCGGCCGCCACGGCGATGTTCTTCGGCGTCATCTCCAGTTCCATCCCGATGCCACCGGTATCCAGCAGCACATAATCATCCCGCACCTCTGCCGAGATCAGGTCACGCGTCACCCCCGGCATATCGTGCACGATGGAGAGGCGGCGGCCGCACAGCCGGTTAAACAGCCGGCTTTTGCCGACATTGGGACGGCCCACAAGGGCAACGGTTCTGGAAGGATCGATCAAAATAGATGGCTAATTAAAAATAAGGAATGACTGACGGACCATGATGGGCAAACATCGCTCGCCAACGTCAGAGCACAGGCACAGATGGGGCGAGGGGGCGGGTCGCTGCTCAATGGAATCTGGAATTGCCCTGCCGCTCCGAGAACACAGCCGCCCATCTGTTGCTCTGCTGCGTCTTGTTATGCCTTGGTTGTTTCGCCTTCGACGCCCGACTACGAACGCGAATCCTCCTATCAGAAGCACCGTCGTCGATGGTTCAGGTATCTGTCCCGCCAGAATGTTCTCTCCGGGAGTATCGTTATAGGCATACTCGCGAAAAAATCCTCCCACTCCAGCAAACTCGTGAATCCGAAGCCATCCGTAATGTGTTCCATCATCACCCTGAAACTCGAATCCCAAATATGCATCTTCACCGTAGGCAGCGTCATTCTCTGGGTGCCAAGGGCCACCTGTAACATTGCCACCGTCGTTAAAAATGTGACTTAGCTGGGAGTAACCAGTTAGCTCAAACCAAGCCTGATCGCTCGGGAACAACGAGGCCCGAGGATTCGCAGTTGGGCCTAGTATCGAGCCAATCGACTCACCATAGACCATTGGCACTACACCAAACCCGGATACCCCGACCACTCTTGTCGATGCTCCTGCTGCCCCGACCACGTAGAATCCAAATATATCAACGCCCGCTTGGAATTCCAGATCGGTTGTGCCATTCCCATCGAAATCGAAGGTTTTGGTGAACGGATTGCCTGGCCCGATGCCAAGAAATCCCTCCGGCTCAGGAAGGTCAACATAGACCACCGCGCTGCTGGTGATCGCGAAGCGGTCACCGGGCAGGGCCGCGTTACCGCTCAGCGCGACGGAAACGCGCTGATACTGTCCCGCGACGAGTTCATATCGGGTCGTATTAGGATCATACTGCGGATGCCCCGGCTGGATTGCCTGCGCGATGCGTAGGCTGCCCTTGTGGGAGATTCGGACAGTGTAGGTTCCGGCAACAGGGGCAGCGACCACAACCTGCTCGACATTGTCCCGCGTGTTGTCGCCCGTGGTGGCCGGGGTTGCGGGATTGGCAGGGTCAAGTCGCCAAGGCTGCAAGGTGCCGCCACCGGGCGCGAGAATGCGAAGGTCGAGGTCATTGATGAGGCGGAGGGTGGGATCGTCCACCGGAGTTGCATTGTCGATCACCGGAACGCCCTCTTCCGACGAAGCGACTGCGATGCTCTGGAACGCAGGATCCGTCCACGCGATGGTAAAGCGCATCTCACCGGACGAGCCGTCCCACTGCACGGGAATGTCAATGGTGTTGCCGTCGAACAGGACATGCTGCCGCAGATAGGTCCGCCCGGATTGGCTGGAATGGTTGTCGCGAATCAGCGTCGCCGCGGACTCGGCGTTGGCTACGCCCCAGCCATAAAAGTAATCCGGCCCAACCAAATTGACTGTCCCGAGTCCGGTGAAATTCGGGAGGTCAATCGCGTCTTCCGCCGTGTGCAGCATCACGGCCTTGAGCGAGGAAGCCCACAAGGGCGAACCGCCCAAGGTCTGATTGAGTTCCTGAATCAGCGCGACAGCCCCAGTGACCGAAGGCGTCGAATAGCTGGTGCCGCTTACGGGATTGGCTCCGTTGACGCCATCGGTGTAGCGGTTGGTCAGGCCCGCGTTGTTCGCGTCGAAGTCAGTGGTGACGATATCGGTTCCATTGGCCACAAGGTCGGGCTTGATCCGCCCGTCGTCGGTCGGCCCATGGCTGCTGAAATAGGCCATCTGGGCGTCGGTCGCGTCCTGAATGCCGCTGACCACGTCGCTGATCGCGCCGACCGCCAGATTGTTCTTGGCGCAGGCCCGGCGCTTGACGGTATCGAAGCCGACGCCCAACGGAGGCAGCACACCCGGAATCGGCGAAGCCGAGCCGGGCAGTGGGTTGCCCCCGTCAGGAGCGTGGGTTGTGTTGTCTTGGACTGCTGTGTCGGGAATGCCATCGCCGTTGGTATCGATGGCAAGCCAATAAAACGTCCCAGGGGTGATCGTGCCGTTCGCGTTAACCGGGCCAAAGTCACCAATCTCATTGCTGGAAGAAAAAACAGGAAGGTAACTCTCCGACTCATAGACCAGCAAATCAACCTGTCGGGACAACTCCGTGTAGATGCCAAACCGGGGATCCTCCCCGGCAACATCACGACCGAACCATGTCCAGCCAAGCCCGGAAAGAAACCGCCACCCAGAAACAATGCTGTAGGAATGATTCGAGAGTTCAAGCCCCTGAGAAACGGCAATCGCCATCTCGCCAATGTCGGCAATGGAGTCAAAGGCATCAATGTCTGCGGCGAATGCGCCTCCTTGCGAAGCTCCCACAAATCCGGCAGCCGCAATCGTTCCCGCTACTTGGGTGGCGTGATTGTGAGACAATGGGAGATTCGATGCCTGCGGGTCGTCAACCTGAATTACCCGGCTGCCACCTCCCGTTTGAAACTCGTTGTGCGCCGCCAAGACACCGCCGCCCGCCTCCCAAACGCCGACTAATCTGCCTGCCCCCGACAAGTCGGGAAGCGGAGAGGAACCTCCCACCCAAAGCTCGTCGATGGAGATCGTATCAGCGGCGACAAGGTTGTCCGTTCCTAGGACGGAAAGCTGGCCGCCCTTCCCAGCGACTGGAACAAGCCCGTGTTCAGGGGAGAGAGCCTTGCGCAACCTCTCGTCCATGGGCGCATTGCGCACACGCTGGAACTCCGCCGTCTGCTTGCGAAGCATCTCATCGTAATCGGTGATGCCGTCGCCGTCGGTGTCGATGGTCTTGTCCCGGTGCTTGAGGTCGCGGAAAATCGCGCACCAGAGGTCATCCCATCCGTCTCCGTCGGAATCGTAGATGATGCGCTCGTCTCCGAGCATGTTGGTGACGGTGATCTTCTCGGCTTGAGCGGTGAACAGCCCGGTGGCGGCGCAAAGCTCCGTGATGAGGCTCGCAGTGGAGCAATTGTGTTTGCGGTAGCGTGTGGTTTTCATTTTCTTCACCAGCAGGGCAGATCAAGTAAAGGTTCAGCTTCCGCGCAATTGATCCCGCGTTCAACGCTCAATTTACGATCTTTGCAGAGTTCGTGGCCTGTCGGCTCAGCCCAGTGAGCCGACATACCTTTCGATGCGATCCGTCGCTGCGAGGATGCGCTCGTAGCTGGTGGAGAAGCTGGCACGTGCGAAGCCGTCACCGGACTGGCCGAACGCGGTGCCCGGCACGATGGCGACTTCTTCATTTTGCAGCAGGCCCTGGCAAAACTCCATCGAACTCATACCGCTCACCTGGATAGACGGAAAGGCATAGAATGAACCCTTGGGTGAATGACAGCTCAGGCCGATTTCGTTGAAGCGGCGGACGATCAGGTCACGACGGCGCTGGTAGGCCTCCTTCATCCTGGCGACGGCAGGCGCACCGTTTTTGAGCGCTTCGATGGCGGCTTCCTGCGAGAGGATGGGCGCGCACAGCATGCTGTATTGGTGCACCTTCATCATCGCCTCGATCAGCGACTGCGGGCCGCAGGCATAGCCGATACGAAAGCCCGTCATGGCAAACGCCTTGGAAAATCCATGTAGAAAAATAGTGCGCTCCTGCATCCCCGGCAGCGAAGCGATACTGGTATGCTGCCCCTCGAAGGTAAGCTCCGAATAGATCTCATCGCTGATGACCAGCAGATCTTTCTCACATGCGAAGCGGGCCAGCTTTTCCAGCTTGGCTTTTTCGCCGACCCCGCCGGTCGGATTGGTCGGAAAGTTGAGCAGCAGCACTTTGACACCCGGTTCCCATGCCTCGATCACGCGGTCCGGATCGATGCCAAACTCATCCGCAGCGCAGGTCGCCACCGCAATCGGCCGGGCGTGGGCCAGCTTGATACTGGGGCTGTAGGAAACATAGCAGGGCTCATGGTAAATTACTTTGTCGCCCGGATTGAGCACCGCGCGCAGCGCAATATCCAGCGCCTCGGAGACTCCGACCGAAACCAGCACATCCCTTTCCGGTTGGTAGCTGATGCCAAATTGCTGTTCCACATACTTGCAGATCTCACGCCGCAGCCGGATCAGCCCTAGATTATCAGTGTAGCTGGTCTTGCCTTTTTCCAGGGCAAAGATGGCAGCCTCCCGGATATGCCAGGGGGTGACGAAATCCGGTTCGCCAATGCCGAGCGAGATGGCCTGCGGCATCGCCTGCACAATCGCAAAAAAGTCGCGTATGCCCGACCGCGGCAAACCGGACACATGGTCTGCCACAAACTGTTGACCCGGCTGCGGCATCACGGACTGACGGCGGGTTTATCGCTGCCCTCGCCCGAAGACAGCAAGAGGTAGCCCTGTTCCTTGTAGGCGCGCAGCATGAAGTGGGTGGCGGTGGACAGCACGCCCTCCACACTGGCAAGCCGTTCGGAAACAAACGAGGCGACTTCACGCAGATTGTTGCCCACGGCAAAGACCAGCAAATCGTAGGCTCCCGACATCAGGTAGCAGGACTCGACGGCATTAAAGCGGGCGATACGGGTAGCCAGCCGGTCAAAACCGCCCTCACGCTCCGGGCTGATTTTGACCTCGATCACCGCCCGTACCACATTTTCCTGCGCCCGCTCCGGATTGAGCACCGGTCGCCAGCCCAACAAGATCCTTTCCGCCTGGAGCCGCACCATCTCCGCCTCGATGTCCGCAGCGGACAAGCCGAGCACCTGCGCCATTTGCGCAGTATCAAGACGCTCACCTTCAAGCAGTAATTGCAGAACAGTACTCATAATTTTGCGGATAGAAGCAGAATCATGCCAAAAAAGCAAAAGACAAAACGGTGAAAATTCAATCCGCCAATTGGTCGCCTGCTCCTGCCGCGGAAGATCCGGGTTCATCCAGCCCGGCCTGCTAGCGGTAGGCTTGAATCTCCCGAGCCAGAGTATCGATCACCTCGATAAGCTGTGCCGCAGATCGCTGCAGCTCCGGCTCCGATGCCTGATCACAGGCCTGCTCCAATAAATTGGCTGCCGCCACCCCTTCCAACTGACCGAAGTGCCCCAGCACACTTTTGTAACTGTGGGCAATGAAATAGCACTGCCGATAATCCAGCGTATCCAGTGCCTGCCGCAACTTGGTCATATCATTGGGGCCGGTAGATAAAAAAACCTCTGCCACCGCCAGCAAATCCTCCCGGTCCTCCGGGTCCAGCAAGTCGGCATACGCCCTAAAACCGGATTTTACCGCAGACTGCAGCGCGCCGATTTCTGCTTTGTACCGCGTCGCCAGCTGGAGCACTTGCACCAGCCGCTCGACGCGAAACGGCTTTGCGATGTAATCATTCATCCCCGCCTCCAGACAACGCTCCCGATCACCTTTCAGGGCATGCGCCGTCATCGCGACAATAAATTGAGCCGGCCGCTTATGCTCCATCTCATAAGCCCGGATCGCGCAGGTCGTCTCATAGCCGTCCATGCCCGGCATCTGGATATCCATCAAAATACAGTCAAAATGCTTCGATTGCAGTGCGGCCAGTGCGGCCGTGCTGCCGTCCGCCACCGTCACGGTATGGCCCATTTTCGCTAAACGCCGCTTAGCCACTACCTGATTGATGGGATTGTCCTCCACCAGCAGAACTTCCAAGACCTGATGCGACTGCACTGAAGCCGACCCGGACGGAGCAGACTGTTCCGGCTGCGCCCCCAGCTCAAAGGTTTCCAGAATGACCTCCAGTAAAGTGTCGCGCTTGACCGGTTTCGCAAGCGCGCGGGCAAATCCAATTTCATCGGCCCGCTCGACTTCAGATTTATCCAGCGAAGACGATAAGAGCAGCAACTTTACAGCTTTTATTGTTGGCCGGGTCTTGATCATGCTTGCCACATCCAGCCCAGTCAAACCCGGCATTTGCTGATCCAGCATAACGAGTTTGAACGGATCGTTTTCCACCACCGCCTGCTCCAACATGTTGAGTGCGCCGGCACCATCAGCCACCATGGCACTCCGATAGCCCCAGCCCGCGCACATCTGGCTATACACCTCGCGGTTGACCTGATTGTCATCGACAATCAACACCCGCATCCCGGCGAGTTGCGGATGATACGGCACCGCATCTGCGCCATGATAGCGCGAGATTTCAAAGGGCACCTCAAAGGCAAATACCGAGCCTTGCCCGATCCGGCTCGTCACCGTAATCGTGCCTTGCATCATCTCCACCAGCTGTCGGCTGATCGAAAGGCCGAGGCCGGTGCCGCCATACTTGCGGGTGGTGGACATATCCTCCTGCGTAAAACTCTCAAAAATGGCAAACTGGCGGCTATTCGAGATGCCAATACCAGTGTCGCTGACCGAAAACCGGATCCGGGCCGATTGCTCAGTCACTGCCAGAGTTTCCGCCCGAATCACGATCTCACCGGACTCGGTAAACTTGACCGCATTGCTGACCAGGTTGTTCAACACCTGCTTGAGGCGGGTCGGATCTCCCATCAAATAAAAGGGCAGTTGCTCATCGCAGGCGGTAATCAATTCGACCTTTTTTTTACGCGTCTCCTGCACAAAACTCTGCGCCACGTTTTCGACCAGGGTGCGGGGGATGAAATTAAGTTTTTCGAGATGGAGCTGACCCGCCTCGATTTTTGAAAAATCCAAGACATCGTTGACCAGCGCGAGCAAGGTATTGCCGCACTGCAGCACGGTATCGATATAACTGCGCTGCTCGCGGTCCAGCCGGGTTTCTTCGCAGAGCTCCGAGGCCCCGATAATTCCGTTAATCGGGGTGCGGATCTCGTGGCTCATGGCAGCCAGAAATTCGCCTTTGGCACGACTGGCGGCATGCGCCTGGTCGATCGCATCGCGCAATTGTTGTTCGGTGCATTTAAGTTCACTGATATCACGCGCCACACTTAGGGTGCCGATCAGCTCGCCTTCACCGTTACGAACCGGCACAATGGACAGCTGCAACCAGTGCTCGAGGCCGCCTTTAAAAGTGACATTTGAGACTTCATTGACCACCGCCTGACCGGATTGCAGCAGCTGCTGATCCAGGCCTTGAAACCATGCTGCACTGGCAGCCACCACAAAGTCGTCAATCGAATGATCCATCTCCGGCACACTGGCCCCGTCCGAGACGGCGGCACGAAAGGCATTGTTGGTCAAAATGAAATGCCCCTCCAAGTCACGGAAATAGATATACTCCAGTGTGTTATCGAGCAGCACGCACAGCATTTTCAACTCACTGCGGCTGCTGTAGCGCACCTGATTGTTCACTTTGGGATGCTCCAGCGTGTAGAGCCAGACTCGGCTGTCATCCTCAGCTTCCCGCTGGAGCATCACATCAACTGATGCAATCCCGTAGCAGTTTTCCTGTGGATAGATGCGCCCCGTCCAGGTCTGGCCGACACCCAAACCCGCCAGCACCGAGCTGAACTTCTCGCCCCCGTGCACATGGAACAGCGGGTCCACATGCCGACCCGAGGCGCAGCGATACAAGTCCTGCATGTGCGCATTTGCCGAGAGCACCCGCCCATCACGGGCGACCAGCGCGACTCCCCAGGGGAAGGCTTCCGGCAGCTTGATGGCGTGGAGATCTGTGGATGTTTTACTCAATGATTCAATATAACTACGCTTATTCGCCAGACCAGAGCAATACAATCCTACTTTAGCGGAAACTGCTCATGCTGGAGAAACCGCCGGATCTCTTGCCAGACACCAAAGCCACCATCTTCCAGCACATAATGACCGCAATCAGCATGATAATGCACCCGGGCATGAGGAAATATTTCCTGCCACCGCTGGTAAAAATAATCGTTAAAACAAAAGTCCTTCCCTCCCCAGACGATCTGGACCGGCTTGGTGCGCAATTGATCCAGCCCTTTTTCCACCTGGCTTAATTCGTCGTAAGACGGATGCGCAGCCGACAGGGGAATATCCTGAACAAAATTCCAGACCGCGACCCGCCGGGACCAAGTGCGATAGGGCCAGAGGAAGCCGCGCCGCACCGCCTTGGAAAGCGGACGCAGTACCGACATCGTCGCCGCTGGACCGGCAAATCCATTTAAGCCCCGAATAATCAAAGGCCCCAGCAGCGACAGCCTGACCAACGCGATACGCAACGGAATTCGCTTTGAATGATAGGCTGCGGTATTGAGCAAAACCAGTTTCTCCAGCGCAGCAGGCCGCCGACCCGCCAGACCGCAGCCGATCGCGCCGCCCCAATCGTGCACCACCAGACTGAAGCGGGCAATCCCCAGATGGTCGATCAGGCGGGCCACATCATCGATGCGACGTTTGAGCGTATATTCATAATCCTGCGGCTGGTCGGAAAGCCCGCAGCCGATATGGTCCGGCACGATACAGCGAAAGCCCGCCGCCACCAGTTGATTGATTACATTCCGGTAATAAAACGACCAGGTCGGATTTCCGTGCAGCATCAGCACCACCGGCCCCTTGCCCTCATCCAGATAGTGCATGACCGCCCCGCCGGGTTGCTCGAAGAGATTGCCCGCGTAAGGATACTCCAGCCGCACGTCGGGCGGCAAATCACTGGCGCGCGAATGACTCATGACTGCGGCCACTCCAGTGCCATCATAATGCTGCTTAAGCCGCTGCCAATCCCCAGTAATGCGGCTTTTTGCCCCGCAGCAAAAGCGCCGGCCTCAATCGCGCAAGCGAGCGTGATCGGACAGGAAACAGAGCCGACATTGCCCAGCGTTTCAAAGGTGGTAAAGTCCTTGGCCGGATCCAACCCGAGTGCATGGAACAGCTCGCGTGTGTGCGCCTTTCCCACCTGGTGGGTGAGCACGCGGTCCGGCGTGGCCGGGGTCCAACCGGTCACTGCGGCAAAGCGCGCCCAATTCCGCTGCGCTACCTGGATACCCGCGACCAGCAGTGCCTCCGAATCGGTCAACATTTCCAGCGCATCTCCGGCACTGTCGCCCTGACAGAGTGCATTGACCGAAGTGTCCGTCTCCACCGCGGCCGCGCGCAGTTGCAAGCTGGATGCAGGCGCAAGATCCTGCCGGCACAGCACCGCCGCCACCGCGCCGGCACCAATAGTCAAATTGGCAAAATAGGGCTTGATGGACTGACGGGTCAGCTCGGGATTCTTCAGCTGCCGGATGGTGTTTTCCACCAGCGGGCGGCCATTCTCGCCCGCGCAGATGAGCGCCCGCCCGATTTGCCCGCTCTCGATCATGCTCCCCGCCACCACCATCGCATTCAGAAAGCCGAGGCAGGCGTTGGACACATCAAAAATTTGCGTGTGACCCGGCAGACCAAGCAAGCCGTGCACATAGGCCGCCGTAGCCGGCTCCAGACGGTCGCGGCAGACCGCAGCATGAATCAGCAAATCGATCTCGCTCCGGTCGCAGCTGGACTGCGCCAGCACCGCCTCACCCGCCCGGGCCGAAGCCTCGGAAGCTGCCGTGCCCGGTGGCCAGAAGCGGCGCTCGCGGATGCCGGTCATCAACTCCAGCCGCCCCTCCGGCAACTTGAGCCGCGCATAAACCTCCGCCAGCTGCGCCTCCACCTCAACCGAGGTCCATACCTCCTCCGGCAGCGTATAGGCAATCGATTCAATGGTGACCTGGTTGAATTTCATCGTAAAAAAAGTGGACAATAAACTTGGCCCCGGCCACTTAATCAAGCCGCGAAGCAGCCAGGGCAAAAAACCCGGCGCAATTTTAAGTGCGGGGTAACTTGCGGAAACATGGGAACAAGGTAGCGCAGGTGCGTCCTCGCACCGCAGGAGCGTTCGTAGCGCCAAGCCTACAGGACCAGACCCCAACACTTCCGGAACACCACTGCCGCATCGTGCGCCGCGAGGACGCGATCGCGCTACCCGCAGGAAATAGAGCTTACCACGCAATTAAATTGCAGGGCAAAAAACCCGGATACCGTGGGCAAACTCACCCCAGCGTCTGTTCGGCCCAAGCCCGGCCAGCCAGCCGCGAGGCGGCGGCCGCTACGGCGGCGGTGCAGGCCGTCTCGACGCGCAGCACGCGGGGCCCGAGATGAGCCAACTTCCAGCCGTTTTTGCGGAAGGTGTCGCGCTCGCCTGGCGACCAGCCGCGCTCGGGGCCGAGGGCGAGAAGCGCGCTGCGGGCGTCGGCGGGGATAGCAGCGGCCAGCGGCGCAGTCGCCTCGTAATTATCGAGCGCAACGCGCGACAAGCCGATGGGCAGCTGGCTGATCGCCGTCTGCAAGTCGGGCGCGATCGTCACGGCGGGGAGATGCGTGCCAAAAGATTGCTCGGCACCCAGCCGCAGCCGGTCTTGCCACTCGTCACTCGTCCAGAGACGGCTCTGCGCGTAGGAGGGCTCGCCGCGCTCGGCCTCGCAGAAGTGCAGTGCCTGCACCCCCAGGCTGGCAGCTTCGAACAGGATGCGCTTGGCGGTGTGCGGGCGCGGCAGGCCGAGCAGCAACTGGATCGGCAGCGGCGCGGGGGCGGGTTCGGTGGCGATCACCCGCAGCTCGACGCTGCCATCCGCATCCAGCGCGGTCACCTCGGCCCGGGCGCGGGGTCCGTTGGCGAAACCGAGAAAGACCTTGCTGCCGGTTTCGGCACGCAGGACCTTGCGGATGTGTTGAGTCTTGGGGTCGTCCGCAGCCAGACGGATCTCTTCAAACGGTTGGTCAAATAGGATAAGGTTCATCGCGGCGTGCATGCAAACTCGCAGATCCGGCGATCTGCGTTCTCAGGGGCAGAGCCCGGCTCCGTCCGGGTCAGCGGCCACCGCTACCGGCGGCGGCCCAGCTTGCTGGTGGCCGAATTACGGCGGGCGCGGCGCGGCTTAGTGCTGATAGCTTCGCGGATGTGCGGCTCGTGCAAATAATTAAAGCCCTCCAGCCGCCGCTGCGGAATCGTCTGGTCGATCAGCTTCTCGATGGCATCGAGTTTGGAGTGCTCATCGGGAGCCACAATTGTGGCGGCATCGCCCTCGCGCTTGGCGCGTCCGGTCCGTCCGATCCGGTGCACGTAGTCCTCGGCGTGGTCGGGCACGTCGTAGTTGATGACATGCGTCACGTTGGCGATATCCAGCCCGCGCGAGGCGATATCGGTCGCCACCAGGATCTTGGTCTCGCCGTTTTTAAATTTTTCCAGCGCCTGTGTGCGCAGCTTCTGCGGCAGATTCGAGTGCATCGCCTCCACCGAATAACCATGCTCCTTGAGCCAGCGCGTGATGCGGTCGGCCCCCACCTTCATGCGACAAAAAATCAGCATGCTGTGGATCTCCCGCGCTTCGATCAGCGCGACCAGCAGGTCAAACTTCTGCATCGCACCCACCGGATAGATCTCATGCGTCACCGTATCGGCCGGCGAAAGCTTGATCCCGATCGAGACATCGACCGGCTCCTTCAGCGCGAACGAGATGAGCCGTTTGAGCTCTTCCGGCACGGTCGCGGAGAAAAGCAAGGTCTGCCGGTTCTTGCCGCAGAGCTTGATGATGCGCTTCACGTCATCAATGAAGCCCATGTCCAGCATGCGGTCCACTTCGTCCAGCACCAGCACTTCGATGGATTTCAGGTCGAAATTTTTCTGCTGAATGTGGTCGAGCAATCGGCCAGGCGTCGCGATGACCACGTCGGCCCCCGCTTTTAACTCGTCGAGCTGCTTGCCATAACCAACACCGCCGTGGATCAGGCAGCACTTGGGGGCACAGTATTTGCCGTACGCATCGAACTGCTCTTCGACCTGGGCCGCGAGCTCGCGGGTGGGTCCGAGGATCAGGCAACGGGGCGGGGCGCCCTTTTTGTGACCACCGAGCCGGTGCAGAATGGGCAGCGCGTAGGCAGCCGTCTTGCCGGTGCCGGTCTGGGCGGAGCCGATCACGTCTTTACCCGCCATGATGTGCGGGATCGCGCCGGCTTGAATGGGAGTCGGCTCGGAAAAGCCGAATTCTTCAATCGATTTGAGGATGGACTCGTCGAGCCCGAATTCTGAGAACGTCATATAAAGTGTGCTGGGTGAGAAAAAGCCCGGCCAACTTACGCATCCGGGTCCGAATCAAATCCTCCCAGGCATTGCCGAAAACAGCAGTAGCAAGCATCGGAAGAATTTCGTTAAGATGCCGTTATAAACAACTAGATCAAGCAGAAACTCCCCGCCAAGTAGGTGACAGTCTGATCGTCGTTAGAGGCGATCAGACTGGGGTGGTTCCGCGCACCGGGCCGTTCAAATACCCCGGAGCTGAAACACCCAGCGTCTCGCCCTGAACCGATAACGCGGGGCCGAAACCGGAATATTCACTGACGAAAGGCGCATCGAGTCGCTGCTGGTAAGTCCAAACTTCATGCAGTCTGCGATACACTGCCAAGGCCCTGGTAAACGGACCGGCTGGGTTCGCGCCTTCGATGCTGGCAATGATCATATCGCCGGAAATAGCGAATTTTTCAGCTGAAAAGACCTGGCTATATTCAGAGCATTTTTTCCGCATGCACACCCAGCTTGCGGGCGAGCTTGGCAAACTGTGCACGCTGTTCGCTGTTAAAAACACGAAAAAGGTCATCCAGGTTCTTGGCGTGCTCACTAAAAGCATTGGTAATGTGCTCCCGCCCGCTTTCGGTGAGGTGCACCAGCACTACCCGCCCGTCGGTCTCGCTTTTCTCTCGCTTGACTAAAGCCTTCTGCGCCAACCGGTCAACCGCAGTCGTGATGGACCCGCTGGTCAATAAGACTTTGGCACCTATGGCATTGACCGGCAGCGGTCCCAGGTGCAGCAAGACCTCCAGCACGGCAAAATCGCTTAAGGAGCGGAAGCCGGCCCGGCGGATACTTGCTTCGTCGTAGCGCATGACAGCATGCGATGCACGCCAAAGCAGTAGAAACAAATGGACTCCCGAATGCTGGTAAATTTTAGTCAAGCCTACTTGAGTAATCCGGCTATCTCTTGACGTCAAGCATTACCCTCGTTCCATAAAAACAGCGCGATACCTGTTGAGCCTCATGTGGTGTTCCCGCCCGCTATTCCGGGCGCATCGTCAGCCGGATGACTTGCTTGTCGAAATAGTTCCGGTCCATGCCGGCGTTGACCACGATGCCCTGCCCGTTGATTCCGCTGGCCGCGGGGCTGAGCAAAAACACCGCCGTGTTGGCGACTTCCTGCGTGGTCAGATTCTGCTGACGCAAAGTTAGCTTCTCCGCG
>Ga0100402_1002699_pt1 | contig 19741 bp, 11 predicted proteins | sample CryGeyme20150102_FD_80419 | JGI IMG/M metagenome (GOLD analysis project Ga0100402, IMG submission 80419) | Groundwater microbial communities from Crystal Geyser aquifers in Utah, USA - Crystal Geyser metaG 2015-0102 | ecosystem: Environmental > Aquatic > Deep subsurface > Groundwater | place...
GAATGGTGCAAAGTTCGAAGCCTCCCCAAAGAACTCCTGACAAAAGTTCGAGTCCAGCATAAAGCCAAAAATTTGGAAGCCACACCCAAAGCGCGGGAATGAAAGCAATACCAAGGCTAGAAATCTGTACTCCGAGAAAGGGGCGAATGCTATCGGAGGCACGGCCCCATCCCGCGAGAAAAAGAAATCTCCCGAGAAATGGAATAGAGGTGAGTGACACGTATTCTATAATTCCAAACTTCAATTCCTTTACCATGAAAGGTAGAAAGAATGGACTTGATACTGAAACTGCAAATTTAAAAAGTACAGTAAGAACAATCATCCAAAGGATGGGCTTAAAGGGGAGAGGTGTTTTGTGTGGGCGGCCGTAATTTTTCTTTCTGCTCCAGTCAATAGTCGCTCTTGAGAGCATCCATTGGCATATAAAAGAGGCAAAGCGGGCTATAGTTCCCAAGGCGAAGACAATGAGGAAATCGCGTGCTTGGGTGTTGTTGTTGAGAAAGGCAGCCGCGCTAATATAGGCAATGAGAGTGCAAATTGAAACAAAAGCATTTCGTTTGGAGAGAAAAGAGCCGAAAGCCTTGGAGGGGACTTCTTTGGAAATCCACTCTAGCCAGAAAGGACCTGCGCTTAGTCCTCCAATCCAGTAGAGACTCAATGCTGCAGTCATCCATGGAAACAAATTCTCTTGCTGAGTCGCCACACAAAGAAGTGTGAGGCCCGCGATCTGAACAAGGTAGAAAAAAAGTTTAGCTGATCTCAGTTTGTGGGGAGGAACGATTACAGGCATCAGCCACTGAGAAACGGATCCCATCAAAATTGGTAGCGTCGAAAGGATGGCAAGCTCGTCGAGAGGCATCTCCCGCTTTACGGCAAAGAAGAGGGCAAAGGCTTCAGCCATCCCCACCATCACGGCATAGAGCGCGCCCTCAAGATAAGAGGAGCGAATCAAGCGCCGACATTTGCTTGCAGACGTTTCCATTCATGACGAATCTAACACCGGTAGGCGCGTAGGCGCAACGTAGAGGTGGTGGGGAGTGTTGTTTAAAACTTAACACAAAGCGGACCATGAAAGTTGTTACCCTAAAGTAGAGGTCATTATGAAATGCTGTACGTTTGCTGAAAATAAGGTTTTTAACCATTTGTTTTTGTTGTTTGGGCTTTGCTCGTGCAACATGCTGATTCAATCCCCCGGCTCAAACGATCCTGAATCGCCAAATCGTAGCCCAAATAACTTATCCTACTCTGCCGATGTCACCTACAATACCGCCAAGAGTATTACCCTAGATAGTGTGGATTCTGATGGCGATTCGCTGGAGTATGTTCTTCAATCTTCACCTACTAATGGAGACTTGAGTGGAGAGGCTCCAGAATTCACATACACTCCAGATACTGACTTTCTTGGTGCTGACAGTTTTAGTTTTCGAGTTAGCGATGGAGTGAACGAAGCTGTTGACGTAGTGGTCACAGTTTCAGTCAATCCCTTTGGAATCTCAACATGTCAGGACTTACAAGAAATTCCGGATGATTCAGATTTGCCTTTTCAGCTTACTCAGGACATTGATTGTTCGGAAACTAGTTCATGGAATTCTGGTGCTGGATTTATTCCGATTGTGAACTACCAAGGAAATTTTGATGGGAATAATAAAATAATTAGTGATTTATTTATGGATGCAATACGTGTTGGTGGGGTTGGAATCTTTGCTACAGTCGAAAATGCGAAGTTTAAAGACCTTGGAATTGTGAACATTAATGTTACCGGGGTTTCGAAGTGGGTTGGAGGGCTGATCGGAGTTGGAAGGAATGTTGAGATTGATCGAGTGTTCCTGACCGGAAGTGTAAGCGGCGACGTCGATGCTGGAGATCCAGATTCCGGATGGTCTACTGGTGGGATAGTTGGCTATATAGGATCGCAAGCAGGGTCAATCGTTAGAGATTCGTTTGTGCGAGCTACGATTTCGGGTGCTGATGATTACACTGGATCACTTGCGGGAGTCATTGAAGCGGGAGCGAATAAGCCTGTTATAAGATCTTATGGAGCCGGGAATCTTAGTTTGAAGTATGGCTCACGATCTGGAGGCATCACTTGTTATACTTGGAGTGATGTTATCGATTCTTTCTCAGCGACAAATGTTCATGCAGCAAAAGGATTCTTTGGTACGAATACAAACAATTGGTCATCGGTGGCTGGCACGGTAGTTAACGTGGCCACCGGTGGTGCTAATGATTTTAAAGGTGATGTCTTCACTTCAGGTAAAGAGCCGTTTCAAAGCTGGGACTTCAGTGATGTCTGGGAGGAAGTTGATGCTGACTTCCCTCGCTTGAAAGGATTTAACTATCCAAGTCCTTGGTACTGAGTCTTAGTATGACGTGCTCCTTTCTAGTTCTTGGCCGTCTTAACAAGTGGTAGCCGGATATAGACTTCGACGCGCCTATTCTGGGCCTGGTTTTCGGGAATGGCGTGTCGATTCGAGTCGAGATTTGGTACCAAAGGTTTTGAGTCTGCATAACCCGAAGCTGAAATCTTCGAGCTCGGAATATTCAATTCAATCATCTCTCGAACAACGCTTGATGCTCTCGCTGTGCTAAGCTCCCAGTTTGATGGAAATCGATCGGTGTGGATAGGAATATTGTCACTGTGCCCCTCAATTCGCACTTCCGAAAAGCTATCGGGATTCTGACTTAAGTTATGGGCGACTTTGGCAATAAAATTTTTCCCTTGGATAGATATGTTGGAAGATGCGCTTTCAAAAAATGAGTTTCCTCGCAGAATCAGTTTAACGCCATCTAGGTGAGCTTGGACCTCAATATTGTCCGGATTGATGCCTAGGTTGACAATCGTCATACGAAAATCTTCAGCCATGTTTTTAGATGGATTAACGTATTCGATTTTGGAGAACTGCTCGGAGCTCATTTTCTTTAGAGCTTCGAGTTTATCTCGATCGACGTTGGAGATCGAGTACATGATCACGAAGAAGCCGAAGAGTAGAGTCATAAGGTCTGCATATGAGACGAGCCAGCCTTCTTCATGGCCCTCTTCGTGTGTTTGTTCGATGTGAAATCCTTTAGAATTTTCTTCAGATTGGTGGCTCATAGTCATTGCTCCTTATGCCGCTACTGAACTAACTCTTGATCCATTGGCCGCGTGGTTGTTCTGACGAAGTTTTTTCTGGTCTCTTAGTGGAACAAAACTCAACATTTTTTCCTGGACGACTAGGAAAGGTTCTTTATTTTTGATGAGACAGATTCCTTCTAGGATGATGCTGCGTTGTCTAAGGTCTTGGTCTGCAATTTTCTGATAGTAGTCGGCGAAGGGTAGCAATATAAGGTTGGCAAAGGCAATGCCCCAAAACGTTGCCACGAGAGCCGTTGCCATAGAAACACCGATCGTGTCGACTCCACTACTTAGCTGTCCCATCATGCCGATCATTCCGGAAACTGCACCTATTAAACCGAAGGCTGGAGGGTATTTTGCGATGTTCTTGAGGACTTTTGCATCGGCCTGGTAGTCGGCATTGGTGATTGTGATTTTATTAAGCATGTGGGTGCGAAAGTCATTTAGTGGGATAACTTTGTCGACCAAAGCTTCAACTCCATCACTAAAAAATGGATGATTTGTTTTGACGTTTTGCAGTGCTGCTGGACCTTGTTTTGAGGCACTAGCCAACTGTAGCACGGTTTGGACTAGGTGGTGAGTTTTGCTCTTGTCGGTAAAATAGAGAACCTGAGCCATTCGAGAAAAAATCTTAAAGAAAGTTTTTAAGGAATAGCTATAAAGTGCTGCTATACATGTCCCGCCGAGAACTAGAATGATCGCGTGAGCATTGAGAAAAATCTCAGGCCTATCTGTGCTTTGAATGACTCCGAAATAGATGACTGCGACTGTGAGGATGGTTGCGAATACTGAAGATATATTCATGTCTGTAACTCCTTATAGTTATGTTTATGCGGCTTGGTGTGTGTTGAGGGCAGAGAAGTCGAAGATGCCTTCGCCTGCCCCGGAATGGGTTGAAAAGTGGGTTGAATATATTTTGTCCAAGAACATTCGAAGATGCTGGGCTTGAAGTGATTTGTTATTTGATTGGGACTGCATGCCTTCGGAAAGCATCATGAGTTGTTTTTCCGATAGATGACTCTTCAGCCTCGATTGTTGATCGGAGCTAAGGCTGAGCCAAACTGAAACCTGAGATTCTAATTCAAGCTCGGAGAAGCCATCAGCAAGAACACCAGTGTCAATGAAACCAATGTGCTCATGGTAAAGCCTAGACTGAGCCCAGTCCCTCAACAATGAAGGGTTTTGCTTGAGGACTTTTGAAGCCGTCGACTGTTCTTCCATTGCAGATAGTTGGGACAATAGAGATGGGATGACCAACTCTGTTCGAATTTTGATTCGACCTAGCGCTGATCCATTTTTCAAGAGCTTGTCCACACTCAGTTCGAGGGCTTGAATGTCCGATCGGGCTACGTCTTTCATGGATGCCAGAGAGATAAAGATTTTCGTGAGCTTGTCGGTGCTCATGTCTCTGCAAGCTTCTTGCACTTTCTCTTTCGGAAGGCCGACGAGTAATTTTGCTGCTTCTTTCGCTTCTAGACTCTCTAGAAGTCCTGCAATTTGTTCTGCACTCATTTTCTCTCCAATGGATGAAGAATCAGATTTTTCCTTCGATTCCTTAGGCATGTTGGCAAGAAGATCCACTGCAAATGCTTTGTGAAGATTTCGCAGATGAACGATCTTATCCTCTATAGATTCGTCGTCTGATTGATTCATCTGTCCGTTGTCGTTGTTTTGAGCTTGGATGTTCTGCCACATTGCCGGATTGGCACTGGGGAAACATTCCAGCATATCTGAAAAACTCGCTTTCTCGACGATGATGTTCACTGCACTTGCAAATTCTGGATGATTTGTGCAGACCTTAGCTAGTGATGAAGAGGAGATTTTACTCGCTGTTTTTGCTGCGTGTAGGATTTCTTTGATAATATTGTTGAGTTCAGCTTCTTTGATAGAAGGATCTTCAGGCTCTTCTTCTTTTTTCTTGCTTTGAGCGATAGATTCGAGCTCTGCCTCTCTAGCTTCTCGAGTGAGTCTTTCGGCTCGTTTTAGGTAATACAAAATGCTCATAAGCGCGGTAAACAAAAAGGCACTAACGATGGTGACCCACGTCCACGATACGGTTTCCTTGGAGATCCCTTCATGGATTGAAATTTGAATTTTGCCAGCTTCCTGCAGTCCAATCGCCGCTTCCACGGATTCGCGAGCTGCTTTTTTTATGGATTCATTTGAGTCGGCCGGTAGAACGATCACGGCTTTCACTTTGTGATCAACCGATTTGAATTCTCCTAGCCTGAATTCAATCGCTTCGGCTTCAGAGCGTAGAATTCCAGTTCCAGGAAATCCAAGATCTGCTTCGCTCAGAGTTGGTAACTGGGCAGCACTGTCGATATTTACGGCGACGGCCACATTCCAAGATTCTTTGTTGTCCCGAAAAATGTTTTGTAGGCTTCGCTCTGATTGTAATTGGTAGGTCTTTGAAAGCGCGCTTTCTACGAGCTGCCGGCTAGGGGTTTTCTCTCTAGTTTGGGCTTGGCTCGTTACTACCGTAAATAGTCCTAAGAAAAGTGAGAAAGTGTTTAAAAGCGTTTTCATATTGTTCCCCTTTACTTAATGCTACGTGTTGGCGTGCTCGGGTTCGAGGTGAGAGTGGGGGGAGGGGGCCTGTTAAGGCTTGATTAAGCTAATTGTTCAATTATTTCATGTATTTAGTTCTGATTTTGGGCTCAAAATTGTGTTCCCATTTGGGGACAGTCGATAGTTTTTTTTGGAGATATATTAAGAATGTATTCAGATCTTCCGAAGGGGGATCTATGAAAACGGTTTTTTGCGACATTTCCAAAATCGGAAAGCACTACTTGATCGTTCCTGTATTGATGTTTGTTATGGCTGGTTGTGGCACTCGCTACAAAGTCACGAGTTCGCCTGCAGATACAGTTCTCACTGTAGAAAATGTTGAAACGCAAACGACACAAACCATTGGCCAAACTCCTTTTGAGTTTAGTCATGAATCAAATTTCGGTGATGGTTTTGTTTTGGTCGCTTCTAAAGAAGGATTTAAAACCCAGCGTCACTATGTTTCCAAAGATCCAGGCTCAACTTCTAAGATTCACTTAGTCCTTGAACCCGTAGAAAGTACGGATCGTGGTCCGGCATCGGTAAAGGAAGTTGAAGACTTTACTGAGAAGATGTTAGCCCGAATTAAGCGTGAGCAAGAGGAGCTAGAGAAGATTCGCATTCAGCAAGAACAAGAAAAGTTTGCCTTGATGGAAAAGTCTCTAAATCTACAAATTCGCGAAGGTCAGATAAACACTCAGGCCAAACTTGAGACATTAAATAGAACATTGGATGTCTACAAAGACACCGTGTTTTCAGAGCGCTTTGCCAAAAGAGCCTTTTATCCGCAAGATGAAAAACGTACTGAGATTAAGGCAGCACTTCTCGCAAGGGCACAAGATCGAGTGAGTCGAAGTGATTTCGATGGAGCCAAACAATTGGTAACTAGATTATTAGAGATGGATGAATATCAACCTCAAGCTCATAGCTTGAAAGGGACCATTGCTCACAAAGAGGGCAGGGTAGAAGAATCCATAAGGCATTGGGAGCGAGCCTTAGAGCTGGACCCACAGCAGCCTCGCACTCGAGAATATCTCGTCGAAGCCTATCAGAAAGCCGGCAGACCGCTTCCTAAGAACATTGCCGAGGATGAGCGTCTGTTGCAGCGAGAGCCCGCTTTTGCGACCTCTAGTCCAGACCCACTTAAAGTTAAGCTTAGAGATCCCTAATCCATTTGTCATTTTATTGGCAGAACCTATCAGCATTGCTTTGTTAGAATAGAAGCCTCTAATGCCTAGTGACGCATTGGGAAGAGGGTTAGCTAATTGTGAAGAAATGGACTTCTAGAAATTTAAATGGATCAACAATCTTGCTGGGGCTTTGTGCCCTTTTGGTTCTGTCTTATGCAAGTGTAGAACTCCATGCTGATCTCGAGAATGCAGAGAGTGAGCTATTGAATGTGAGCTCTAGTTTGCAGGACTCAGTTTCCCGCGATGTGCGTGATGTGAGAACACAGTTGTCTCAGTTTGAAAATATAGGAGATGAAGATCTGGGCAAGATGAACTTTAGTCCTATCCCTAAAGGAGAGGCTTTTCTTTGGGTCACTTTTGATGCCAGACCAACCCAAATGATCAAGGTGGAAGTTGAGAGCGCTAAGCCTTTCGAGGCAACTCTAGCTAAATATACCAATGTAAATTTGTTTGTTTTTAACGGAAAGAACGAATTGATATCCCAAAAGTCGGACAATGACCCGGATCTAGATCTAGCGGTTAGTTTGCTACCGCGACTACGCCTGAAGCAAGAATCAAAGACTTGGTTTGAGAACCTTGATAGCATATCTGATTTGAGCTCGGGTAATCCATTGGTGCTTTTGAGTTCATCCAGAAATCTAGTCTCATTCAAAAAACTATCAAATAGCAATCTTGAAGTCGTTGCCGTTAGGTCCGTTGATGGTCTATGGGCGGAAGCTTGGACGAGGGCTTTGGCCATGCTCGCCATCTCCGGATTGTTTGTTTTTGCTGCATGGCTGGGTCGTAGATCTCGCCAGAAGATGAGTCATAATTTCCTGTTGTATGTTGGGGACTTTCTGGAGTTTTTGAGGGGAGGAAAAAAATTCTCATTCAAGACGGTGCAAGAAGAAAAACTTTCAGATTTAGAAACGAAGATCTATCTCAAGATCGATGATTTCTTACAGGGTTTCGACAAAACTAATCAATTGGAAAGCCAATGGGTCGATAGAGGAAAATCTTTAGTCACTCAGGAATATTTTAACAAATGCGTTCACAACTGGTCTCGGGGCTTGAATGATATTGGAAAGGCTCAACCTCAGGTTTGGTTCTTTGGAAGTGTTCAGTTGGAACATTGGAATCTCTTGGATGACTTCCAGCGCGCTCTTCACAGGCATCTGGAGGGCACTCACTTTTATATGGCTCAAAAGAGCGACAAGGAATTTTTTGTGATTGTTAAAGATCTCACATTTATGGATGTGTGTGCTCGACTTGACGAAGCGGTGTTTAAGCTGATGCGATCTCATCGCATTGATTCAGATAAATTGAGTATGGCCTTTATGTATTTCGACACGGTTTGTAATATAGAAGTACAGCAGTTATTGGCAAAAGCTTTGGAGCAAGGGCGTAAATTCAACCGGTCTCAAGATCGTCGTATAAAGTCTTGTTTGGGGGAGCTTCGTGCTTTCAAAACGGGCCAATTGATTCAAAACTTTGCTCAACTTGATCTTAGTAAAGTTCAGAGAGTCGATACTTCTGACATTCCAAGCTCAACGATTCGCTCACGCGCAATAGATTCATCAATCTAATTCATAAATCTAATTCATCAATCTAGCAGATAGCGAAACTGGGCTCCAAAGTTGTAACCACTCAAGCTGATGGCATTATCGCTGTAATCTTTTAGTAGAATCGTGGTCAGAAACTGCATCTGAGGCCCGATCGCTAAGGAGTTAGATATTGGAAACTCCACACCAGCCGCAACCGAATAAGACAGGCCAGAAGCTCCTATGTTTGTTTGTGCGCCAGTTTTCTCCCTGAGGTTGAGTGAGGCTAGCCCCAGCTTGGCGTTGAAAAAAGCAGCTATACGCCTTTTCTGAGTTTGCGCGCCAGACTTCAATGATTGATTGACCGAATCGAGCGATAGTCCGAACGGGAAGTAACTAATTGAAATGCCGCTCGAACTATAAGGAAGTTGACCGAAGTCACTTATGAAAAAACCTTGGAAATAAACACCCCAGGTCAAGGGAAGGTCGCCTAAGTTTCTGGTGACCTCAATTTCCGTAAAAGTTTTCGCACCTAAGCCGGGTGTGTACCCGCTGCCGAGATCAGTCGTCAGCAGCGGAATTCCTGCAGAAAAGTTAAGCCCAAAATTTGAGCTCCATGCTGGCGAAGATGCCAGGCATAGAGCAAGAAGTGTTATGCGCTTTTTAGTGTCCATTCTAAAATCATATTAACTCTTTAGAAGCTAATATCAAATGGGATAATCCCAGATTCTCTGAGGGCCGGAAATGGGGTCACCTCTCGCAAGAAATCGGGATAGATAAATTTTAGTGAACCAACGGGCCCAAGAACATTTTTTCCCATAAGGGATCCGCGGATGTCACCAAAATTTCTAAAGCGTATCTCTCTCGAGTGAAAGAGAACTCGGGAGTAATTAATTCGCTTCCTGAAAAAGGGAGAGCTAACGGCGTCAGGATTCATCCCAACCGTTCCAGAAGCGCACGCAGGAAGACCGCCAGCTACCCTATCTGTGCTGCCGTAGAAGTGACCGGTGTGCCCCCACCGCGGACCTTTTTCTTCTTTGAAGGATATACATTTGTTTCCTCCATCCAGACAGGATCCATTGGTCAAGTTACCGGATTGGCCCGAACAACTCATTTGGTCAGGGATCACGAAAAGGGCACCAGCGTCCCACTCCCATGGATCATCTGTGACACCAAACTTAGAAACTCCACCAGAGTCAGGGCCGAGGTTCATTCTAATATGATGAGTGGCTATGATCTGTAGATGATGTTTTTGGCTGTTGTCTGTGGGTGCTACAAGTTGAAGCGATCCATCGTCCAGCTCTTTGTAGATCTGAATGCCTTCATAAGCCGCATGCCGTCCAGGTGCTCCATAGATTCCCACTTGGCCATCGACGTATAACCTGCATCCACCATCATTCGTCACAATTCTTGGAACATCTGTCGGAGACACGGCTCGAAGGAGTAGGTCGCCCTTGATCATCACATCTCCAAAACAATAGATGGTTCTATTGTTCCCTTGAGCATCGAGGTTGGAGTAGAACGCTCCATCTGGCAGATCGTTTCGCACAAAAAATTCTGGTGTTGGCAAGCCATATTCATAACCGTAGCTATCTAATTGCTCCTCTCTATATAGAATACTCGTCTGAGGTAAGGAACTGTTCCAGTTGATAGTATGAGCAAGATTCCTGTCGTTAAGAACTGTTTTTAGATCATTCTGAGTGATGTCATTGATGTCTACAGTCCTGATTCTTTGGGAGCCGCTTCCATTATTTGCGGTGTCTTTGATATCGTTTCCATAGCCATAAGCTAGGGCTACGACCTCTTCTCCGGAAGCCATTTTTCCAAGTATCGCTCCTCGTTTGTTTCCCGGAGAGCCAATTGAAATTCCAGACTTTTGTAAAGTTGTGCCTTCGAGAAATTCACGTATGGAGACATAAGGTCTTCCAGCCCATGGTGAAACAATTCCGTCGGGACTGTTGTTGTTGGATGCAAGATCAGACTTCATGGAGGCGTTGTGCCTGACTTGGTAGCCGTTTACATCAGAAGATGTGGAGTTGTTGAGGGCTATGAGATTGTAGGGCACATAGAAGGAACCAGAGATTGTGTATTCGGGAGCAATAGAACTGTTGGTCATCGCAGCAAGTGCGGCCGCATCCTCAGTTGCGAGTCCTTGAGCTCTAAAGCCGTGGATGGTGTCTTGAAGCCCGTTGACGCTACCAGTAGCACCTCCTTTAAATTTTAAACCAAAATCTGTGATGAAATCTCCAACCACATTGGCGTGACAAAGGACGCATGTAAACTGAGAAGATACGAGAGAAGGTGAAAGATTTTGGAGAATCTCATCAATAACAATTTCAAAGCTTTGATTCAAAAATCTTGTGCCGAAAAGAGGACCATGTGTGCTCTCGTCGCACCAATTCCCATCGGAAGGGCGAGAGTATTTCTGATGGATTTCGGTGCAGGAGTATCCGGTGTCTCTGTAGACGAGATCGATTCTAACTTTCCGAAGTGTTTTTCGTCTAGGTTCAAATAAGATGACGTGGGTGTCATCATTAGCTGTGTTCGCGTTTCCTGAGGGAAGCTTGGTTGCGCGAAGATAAAACTCATCAGGAGTCAGTTCTGTACTGCTTGCATTCGGAGCCACTTCATACGCCCCGATGATCTCAGAATTGATGTCTTGATCTTCCTTGTAGTAGTCGGCAAATCCAGAGACGCTATCCCCTCCAGCATCTAGATAAACGACATTTTCTTTGGTGTTATTGACATAACAGAATGAATTGCTGCTGGTGCCACAACGGTCGACATTTTTGATAGCCGGGTCACTATTCTGGCCAGTCCAAGCAATATAGCGAGGAGCATTGTTGAAGGGGTAAACGCGAACTCTAAGTTTGAGTGAGTTTGAGCTCTCGTTTGAATAGCCTGTCCCATCTCGGTAGCTTATGGAAAGTTCGCAATCTCCATAAAAGCCAGCTCTCATTTGGAGGGAGATGGCTCCAGTCAAAGAGTCGATCGACAAAACTCTTCCGTTAATTCCCGATCCCACTTCTAAATGTGAGGAACAAGTCGATGGTTGTAGAAGATATCTCCCCCCGGTATCTGACAGGGATCTATTCCTAGCGTAGACTTCCTCGGTACTTTCCAGTTGGTAGTTGTCCAAGGTGACGACACCCTGACTATCCATTACGGCGCCAAATGTTGGAGATAAGGTTGTTGTTGAATGATTGTCTCCGATTCTTCTTTCTCTAAAAACAATCGTTGGTATGGAGTTTACGAGGGCCATAAAACTTTGGCCGCCTTTTTCAAATAAGGCAATGGAAGGCTGTTTGTTGTGGATGGTTACTTGATGGTTGATCACCGCATAGTCTGATGGGTTAAAATATCCGTCTGATTTGACTTGGTAGATGTATTCACATGACCCCACGTCTAAGTTGCCCGGACTGCCAACAATACGATCGTCTCCTGTGACGGGGTCGACTTCGATCTTTAACCAGCTACAGGTATTTTTTGTAAATTCGAAGCGAGGTTTCTTGCCTTGAATACCATAAATTTTGTTAGAAGTTCCTGGAATGGCAAGGCCGAAGCTATCACAGATGTATTCTTCTTCTTGTAAGAGTTCTTTTGGACAATTGCCATATTCTCCACCATTGATGGCGCGTGCAAGCTTGGGTTGATTGAAGGTGCTAGTGGTGTCGTCTGCGTAGGTGACCCTGCAATTGACGAGTTTAGAATTGAGAAATTCAATATCCTGAATTCCAATAAATAAGGAACCGTCTTTGAGTAGAAACTTTTTGTGTTTAGCTAGTGGATCGGTCATGGGATTGCTCGCACCTGGGTTGCGTGTGTCCGAAAAGAAGCAATCTACTTTTGTGGCGTTGGTGACTCCCGGACCGGGGGCAAGTATTTCAAACGGATTGTATTCCATGTTTAGTTGAAGACCGTAGGGAGCTTTGCTTCCGTTCGGCTCGCTGAAGCTGAATCCTTGGGAGTACTCAAAGGTCGGCCAAGTTCTGATTTGCTTTTTTAGCAGAGAGTTGTTCGAAGTTAATCCGTCATTGCTTTCCCCGTATAAAGCCAAGTTATAGAAAGAATTTGAATTGAGGTTGATCACGCGGGATTCGGCGACGAGAGTCTCTAGAGCAGATTCTATGCCTCCTAGATTATGAAATACATTGTAGCTCGCCCAGGGCTCAGGTTTGCTCCAAACGACGCTGACACTTGAGGGAGAGAATCCGTAAAACCCCTCATTAAGCTGTTCCCCGTTCTCGCCCTTCGAAGCTGAAAAGCTTTGATCTGTAGCTGGCGTCAGACAGGCTGAAAGCAGGGCGGTTAGTGCAATTGTTATAATGTTGATTCGTGATTTCATAACTTTATTTTATTGAAGCCTTCGTTGCCTCTAAATTCCTAACTTTTGGTTAGATTAAGGGCGGGTTAATTGTCTTAAATATTCCTTTTGTTTCATGTGTTTAGCTTTTAATAATTGTGTCTCAATTCTTAAACAGCTTCCGCTATTTTAACGAAGACTTCACTTGAAGGGGGCGCTCTTCAGCACCGTATAGAGGTAAGATCTTGGTGTTCGTCGGAAACGCCTCAGTCGAAAAATTTAGAGAGTAAGGGAAGAGGGCAATTTCGGCGATAATACTCCCCGTGATGTCGCCGTGATAGTTCCAAAGAAATATCGGAGCATGTACGACGAGGTTCTTTGCGGCAAAGGCTGAATTTCCACTAATGCTCGATGGGTATAGGTTGGAGTTGCTATCGTAGTCATTTGGAAATCTGAAAAAGTCAGGGATAGCGGATCCAGCTCGTTCCCCCTCTTCAGCAATGGATTGTAAAAATCCTCCAGCCGTAGTTAGCGAAGGACCCTTGGAGGTCAACATGATCCTTTCGGCTAAAGTACCAAGTGGTCCACTGGGGCCTCTTCTTCCTGCGCTCCAACCGCTAAGAGACATTTCATTGTTGGCACTGACGGTATCCACAAATCCAAAAATCACGGACTTTGCGCTTGAGAGTTGAATCACGGCGTCTGGAAGTATGTCTACGAAATCGGGGTCAATGTTATTCCATACGAGCGGAGCACTGGGATCTTTTCTGACTCGGATTGGTACAAGGTGACCTTGAATAAAGATTGATTGAGTCGAATAGATTCGACACCCTTCTTCGAGATTCGTTTCGACATAGATTGCGCCGACTTCATCGGGGTGGCTCGCGGAACTAGCTGAATGACCAGAAAGAATCATGGTTTCGTCTAAGACAACGTCTCCAAGACAAAGAATTGTCCTCGGTTTAAAGTCCGGAAACGAAGACTTTGGTTTCATGGCTCCACTTTCGGAACTCGCTCTTTGTGTGAAAGAGCTTATACTAGTGGCTGTATTGAAGCCAAGTAATAGAGCAGGAGTGCTAAACTTAAAAGATCTAGACGAAGTAACTTTAACAATCGAAGTGTTCTCTTCAAAGGAGAGTTTAAAGAATGCTTGATTTCCGAAAGAGTTGTTAAGAGCAAGTTCGACTAAGCGGAACATTTCAACACCGCTGTAAGTTCCTGCAGCTAATGTTATGGTCCGAGATGTTCCATCGTCTAGAGACACAATAAAGGCATTGTTTTGAGAGGTCACTTCATATTGATGCTCAATGAGATTGCTGAAAACACTACCAGTGCCTGAGGGACTTACCGTTGCTTGGGTTATTTGATTACTGGCGTCGGTCGATCTAAATCCAAATTCTCCACCTAAAGTGCGAAAGCTAGCCCCATTTGTATACGATTGTAGTTTGGAGGCATTTGGCATTATAAACTCGACACTTTCTTCCTCTAAAACTCCATTCTTAAAGCTATCTTTTGCAGCGCTTCGATAGGCCGTTTCTCCTTGTGGCAGAAATTGGGCTGTGAGCATATTTGATAGGGTCCAGGTATCCTCACTGCCGAGGCCGAGCTGTGCCAAAAAGTTAGAATTCGTAATTTCGACTTTTGGAATCACTAATACGCCATCGATTTTTTGGTTGGGGTCGACGACATTAAAATTTGATCCCTCTGCAAGTCCATAAAGCCGAGTGTCTGACGTGGCGGAGAAAGGATTGCTCCCACCCATAAAATAGCTAAGTTCATTTCCAAAGTCAGAAAAGACATCGGATTTTTCAATCTTTGGGGGAGTGCATGTGTAGCCCAGGTGACATCCAGCAAGAGCACCAGAAAGGGCTCTAACTGCAAAAGACGGGAAAAGGTTGTAGAGGTCTGGTTGCTTGACTTCAATCTGACTAGTGTAGGGGGTCGGCCAGTTGTAAACTTGGAATCCATCAACATTCACGGCCAATGTGCAGACGGTGCTGAGAGCATCGAAAGGAAGGTCTTTTGATGGGGACGGGCGGCTGATCTTGTTGATGAAGGAATGGCTGTTTCCATCCTGTTGGATCCATTGGCAACTTGTCAAAGATCCGTTTTGAGAAAGTGATAGATTTAAAGAAGAAAAGAAGGCGCGATCTTCAGAGATACGATTGATTCGTTCTTGAATGTTAGTCGTGGAATTGTCAACGAGGTTGAGATCACATCTGTAATCAACTCCAGAGTTTTCTTCAGCAATGACTTCCTTGGGGCAATCGCCTGCAAAAGTTAGAAGCGGGGGTAGCTCGAGGGTGTTGGTAGACTGAGAAACAACTCCATCTACGAAGTGAGCCTTGCATGACATGAAATAAGTTGAATATGGATCCAGACGGTCGTGAGTCAGCACCAGATTGCCATCCGACATAAATGCTTCGTTAACGATAGCATCACTGTCCTCGAAGGAATTGTTGATGTTCTGCTTTGTGCTGAAAGCACATTCAATTCTAGTGTTGAGCTTTGCGTTCTCGGACATGGCGAGTCCGCTGTTCCAGGGCTTATAGTCCCATGATATTAGTGTTGTTAGCCCGAGCTGTTCGTAGCTAAAGCTGGCCTTCTCAAAAGTTGGCCATGGTTTGAATTTTACAACGGCTAGTGGCTTTGAATCCCGCATCCCTTGGCCACGGACTCCAAATACTGAATAAACGTAGGGAACGCTTTGTTGAATCAAGCCAGAGATAAGACTTTGATTTGCTTTGGTTGCGATTTCTGATTGGGTCGATCTTTGGGGAACTAGCTCATAGTAGTCTGAGGTCGTGGATTCAGCCCAGGTGACCAAAACGGTTTCTGGAGATACACCGAATACTTCTGACTCTTGTAACTCTACTTGCGATTTCTCTTGGCCTGGAATACACGCAGCAAGCGACCAGAGAAGAACTAAAGAGTAATGGTACTTTGATCTGGAATTTTTAAATCTTCTAAGCATAAAGTCCTCGTCTATTCAAAATATCAATTTGAGACGAGGCCATCGATACGTAAGAATGAGCTTGGCCACAATAAGATTAAGAATGGGTGAAAAGATTAGGATTTCAAAGACCTACAATCGCTTGAAAGTGTTCTAGGTATGAGACATCACTGATTCTTAACAAAAGCAGATGCGGGCTTAGAAAGCCAGGACAGCTCATGCTTGTTGTTGTACAGGTGAATAACTTTTGAATTCGGGATGGCTTCGAATTCTTTTACTATCTTGCGATCCCAGGGGCCTTGAAATTTGATCGTAAAGATAAAATTAGCACTGGGGTGTGCTGCCTTCCAGGTTTTGGCGAGCTCCAGTAGCTTTTCTGGGTAGCAGATAATATCTGAAAAAATCCACTTAGGAGATTCGGGAATCGGTGGGCTTAGGGGATCTATCTTAAAGGCATCTTTCTTCAGAAAAGTTAATTCTGGCCGAGACTCAATAGCGAGGTTGGCTTTATCAACGCTTAGGACCGAGCATCCTAATTCTAGGAGGGCTTGCGTCCATGAGCCCGGGGAGCTTCCGAGATCAATGCAGTCATCGCCTTTTCGAGGGAAAGATCCAAACCGGCAAAGACCTTCCCAGATTTTTAAATAAGCGGCGCTAGGAGTTTTGTAGGCTGGGTCCTGAAAGAGAAACTCGCCGTTCGGTATCGCTGAAGAGCAATGGGGAGAATAGATCATGCTATCTTCTGAGAGCAGCGCAAATGATCCAAGCGGGGAGCTTGGAACGGCGAACGGAAAAGGGTGCTGCTGCTGAACTATCCTCGGAAGCGTCTCCTGGATTAGGGCTGTTCGTCTGGCCAAGTTGAGAGGGTAGGCCCACCAGTTCCTTTGAATGGCTTTTAGAAACTGTGCTGTCTTCTTAATGGACTCAACTTTTTCAACTTGGGCGTCGATCCAAACGTTCTGAACCCAAAATGTCTTCTGGAGCTTGCCTGGGCAGATGAAGAAATTATCTTTTTCAAATACAATATTTTCCAACTCGCTCTTGAGCTCATCAATCCGGTCAACAGGCGCAATATACACGCACGAGTTTTGAAACTCATTCATGAGGGCAGTATAGGCGCAAATCGAATTGATTTCCTCAAAAATCTCGCTAAGCTTCACCAAATGAACTGCGACAAAGACCGCCCTTCGACCTGGGTGCGCTATCGAGATGGATTGTGTGATGGCTGTACGGCAGCTTGTTGCACAATGCCTGTGGAGATCGTGGCGGAAGATCTTTTGAGATTGGGTCTTATTGGTGAGGATGAGCTACGCGGTTCTCCAAAGAAGATATTTAAGCGTTTATCAAAGGAAGGCATTCTCAAAAGCTACCGAGGCTCAACGGGGCTATTCATGTTAGTGCAAAAGAGCAACGACGATTGTATTTTCCTCGGGGAAGACAGGCTGTGCACAGTCTATGAGAAAAGACCAGGTGTGTGTCGAGAGTTTCCGAGCATTGGACCTAGGCCCGGTTTTTGTCCTTCTCGAAAACGTAAATTGTAACTTAAATCTGTCTAGTTAAAATGTGGGGTGCTAGTTAGTGAGACTTATTATCTGATTCATCGACTCTTGCGCCCGAAGAACTACTCGGCGAGTTGTAGTCACTGTGGCTGGGACAGTGTTTGTTAATCAGCTCTAACATTCGATCCATATTTTTCGGAGTAGGATTTGCTAGGTACTCATCGAGTTTGCTAATTAGCTTCTGCTCTGGAAAGCTAATGGCTTTTCTAAGATCGTTTACGACGCCAACAGCTTCTCCCGCCGTGTGGTCTACTTCGAAGATTCGATCGCCCACCCATGAAGTAGCACCTTTTCCTTTGCCAACAATAGTGCTTCGCGTTTGAAGGTGATTAAAAAAAGTTCGATAGTCGTCAGATCGATCGAGGATTCGGGATTGACCGCGAGAGCTTAGGGTAGCTCGAGCTTGCCCTTTTGCGATATCTTGTTGTAGACGAAGTGTGTGATTATAACCTCCAACCCAAACGGCAGGAGCGCCTGATGAAGATCTCGTAGCAGTCGGAGTGCTTGATGATAGAGATTTTGCACAAACTTCGGGAGTGACAGGCATGCTCGTTGGGGTTCTAGCACTTCCGGAAGTTTGAGGTATGGCTTGATGTGCGAAGTTTCTGGGATTCGCGGCGTCGACCCAGGGACTCATAGAGCGTTTGAATTTTGTTGCCACATCTTCTGCAGCCCATAAGGCAACCGGAGTTAGACTTTCACTATATTTTCTTTCTATACATTGGAGAATGACATCAGCCCACGCGTTCTTCTTTGCTTTTAGTCTTGCTCTAGGAATGTCTGTACCAGCCAAGACTCGATGAGAAAATTCGGGATCACTAAGAGTGGATAAGACGCTTCCTGATATGAGATCAGCCGCACTACTTCTAAGATTGTGTCTGTTTGTTTGGCTGTCGTCTCTAGAAAGTTGACGAGTAGAATTCACAAAATCAGACTTGAGCTGAAGCATTTTTGGATTTGAATTATGACGCTCAAGTGATTCAAATAAGGTATCGCCAGTGAGTTGATACAGACCTGACTCTCTAGATACGCCGGTTTTTTTCAGCAATTCGCGCATACCAGCTTCAAAACCAATGCCCTTTGACCTCAGATCACCAAAAACATTTTGTTCAGCATAGTTAGATATAATACAGTTAAAGGCCGTTTGATTTCCTGGTTGTTTGAGGGCTTCAAGAAAGTTACTTGGGTCTCTGAGTATGCTGTTTGTGTTTTTTGGGTCTCCGGCCTGAGCGACAACCGATTCGACGAAGCTCGGAATCGCAGCGTGACATTTTTTGGTGTTGGCGTTGCTAAATTGCGCCCTCATTCCCAGTTTTAAAAAGTTGATAACTTGGCCGGCTGGGGCTGAGAGTAGCACTTGGGGTGCTGCTCCCTTTTTACCTGGAATAATCCAGTTCCCCTGACTGCCAAGACATCCTCTACAAATGTCATCATTAGTCCCATCGCATCTGATCATCGACATGAATAAGTCACTCACGCCTTTGGAATTCTCTGCAAGTAAGGAGTCGAGAATTCGAGAATTGGGAGAAGCGACCCGGCTAAAGAAGCTAAGAACACTCTCATTTTGCCCGCGCTTCTTCGAAAGGTTTTGGACAGAATTATCAAATGATCTCAACACTGAGGCCACGCCTTTAGGAGTGTTCGGGGGAAGTCGCGGGGGATTCTGTGAGAAGTCCGCTCCTTCGTAGGCATCAAGAAGTTGCTTCTCTAGTGCAGGCCCCAGTAAGCCAGCCTTCCCTGAAGATTCCGGCGAGTTGAATTCCAACGCAAGCCTTAGAAAATCTTTTCTGGTTTGAGGGTCTTGAAGTGTCGATTCCAGTCCATTTTGTAAAGCTTTGTCGATATGTGAGTTTGCAGTTGTCGGAGAACGACTGGTGATCTGCTTCAGATAGGCGTCGAGATCTTCCGTGGTGTTGGGGTCTACGATGTTTGTTCGATCAATGAAACGATGAACTAGGTCTTTCGTCACTCCATTGCCATCTTCTCCCGAAAAAACTTGAGCTGCGATATCGCTTCTTTGAGCGTGGGCGTCGATATGCTGGTCGACATAATCTTTGGCCAGTGTTCGGGTGGTATCTTGAAGTAGGCTGAGCAGGTTACTCTTGTGCTTTTGTCCCTCTGGAGTATCTTTGTTTCTCAAGTAACCATAAAGTTCATCCATCAGACGACTTCGACGAGCTGGATTGTTGGAGCTCTCGCGTTCAAGCGCGGCAAAGAGTCGTTTTGTTTCACTGAGTGGAAAGTTTCCTTTAAGTGCCTGTCCGGCCGTGTAACAGTTAAAAGTTTTCTGGGAGTCACTACCTCCGTGGGCTTTGATCAATAGAAGCGGATCGGAGGCGACTTCCTTTATGCGATCCTGAGAAAAAGAAAGGGTTGTGTGAACTAAGCCCTTAAAGCGGCTCGCACATTCAGGAAAGGCGTTGGATCTGGAAAGGGCTTCTCGGGTTTCCCGGATGTGGTCAATAACTTTCTGGTATTTTTCATCGAGTACTTTGCAGCCCGATCTTGAGCTATCACAAGTCGTGAGGTGTTCGAAAAACTCTGAGGTGCC
>Ga0100402_1002709_pt1 | contig 19715 bp, 9 predicted proteins | sample CryGeyme20150102_FD_80419 | JGI IMG/M metagenome (GOLD analysis project Ga0100402, IMG submission 80419) | Groundwater microbial communities from Crystal Geyser aquifers in Utah, USA - Crystal Geyser metaG 2015-0102 | ecosystem: Environmental > Aquatic > Deep subsurface > Groundwater | place...
AATACTACTCCAACTCATGAATTTTGTACTGAGGATACACCTTTGATTTCGAGGGGTTTATGGTAACCCTGTAGGATTGTGTACTAGGGGTACGTACCCTATACTCCCAGGAAAGAGACTTGGGTCCCTTTTTCTATATAATACAGTAGTAGAGTACTAGTAATAATAATAATAAAAATTCATGGCAGCGCAGCGAGTGGCTACCAGTAGTCTACTATCATCTGTACTATCAACTAATCTAGCTAGAGTAGGTCTACTCGTATCGTAGTACAGTACTCGGGTACCACACAAGCCAGTAATAGTACTCGAGAATTACAGCCACGTATGATCATTGCATTACTACTACTACGAGTAGACTAGTAGAGTAGCTATTAGCTAGTAGTAGAAGAGTAATACTCTAACTTAGTTAACAAGCTTTCTTCCGTACTGCAAACTACAGTGCAATGCTCTAGCTAACAGTAGGGCACTAAAGTTTGTTGGATCTCTTTCTCTCCCTACCTCTCTAAGCTAACCGAAAGTGTTAACGCTGTTCTTGAGGGAGTGGACAGTGGATGCCTCTTGTTTGGAGATCGTGCCTGTCCTCTGTCCTCGGTCCTCTGACCTTGTCCTATTCTATACTCTACTGACCAGCTGAGAGCTGAGAGTCCAGCGGGTCATCATCACTATTACTATTACAATCACAAACGCAATCACCACCCGTTCCGCACAGTAATAACTGAACTCAAAAGTGCTGCATAATACTCGACAACGACCCTGTCCAACTCATTTCATTTTACGAGTAATTAGTACAAGCATACTCTGGAGTCTGGAGTACCGTATTACAAATTACAATACACGGTACAGTATACAGTATTAGTGATTAGTGTAGCAAGGGACATTCATCCACAGCAAAAATGAATCCGACCATGGCAGGCGATCCCGTATCCATGTTGAATGCTCAACTGGCCTCCGCTTTGAGCACTACAGGCGATGCCCAATACTGGGAAGAGAATATCAGTCCGTCCACCATTCGCACATCTTTGGCCTCCAGCGATCCTTCGAATCATAATTCTACGCCAGCGCTGTTGAAAGCCCTCAAGTGGCTGTTGGCTAGCATTTCCAAGGGTCGCGACGTGTCTGACTTTTATCCTCACGTTGTTAAGCAGGTCGGTGCGCAATCCCTGGAAGTCAGAAAAATGGTATACATGTACCTGGTGCAGTACGCTGATCACGATGCTACGACGCGCGAGCTCAGTTTGCTAAGCATCAACTCCTTTCAACGGGGCCTGGCAGATGCCGAACAGCTGATTCGGGCCTTGGCTCTGAGGGTACTAACGAGCATTCGGATTCCAGACATTTTGCAAATACAAATATTAGGCGTACAAAAGTGCGCCAAGGACAATTCTCCTTACGTCAGAAAGTGCGCTGCGAATGCACTGGCCAAGTTGGATCCACGCTGCGACGAAGGACAGCGGGAAATGCTTTTGGAAATCATGACGAACCTCTTGGACGAGGATACCAGTACGATGGTACTGACGAGTAGCGTGGTGGCCTTTGTTGAATTGTGTCCTCATCGACTGGAACTGTTGCACGGGTCCTTTCGCAAGATTTGCCATTTGCTGGCAGACATGGACGAGTGGGGACAAGTTATTGTCATTGATACGTTGGCGCGGTACTGTCGCAGATTTTTCAAAGAACCAAGAGCCTGGAAACAAGGAACAGCAGAAAAAATTGACAGGGAACGACGCGTGCGGCGAACCCTTAGTGGTATTGCCAACGAAAGCAAGACCAACCAAAATGACATGGAAGATGCCCTGGAATCTATCGTGAAAACACAACAACCAAAGCAGCAGCAGCAGCAGGGCCAACCTGTTGAACTTCCGAAGCGAACAGTTGCGCCGAAAAAAGTGAAACGTCGTGTGGTAAAAAAAGGGTTTTATTCGGACGAGGAAGATGAAAGTATCGAAGAAGAGATTTATGAAGGCACACAATCATCTTCATTGGCAGGTGCGATGCGCCAACGGAACCTCGTGGGCAGCAATGGTCACAGCAGTGTGCCAAAGGCTGCCATTAACGAAGAAGCCGACGAAGACGAAGAATTGAACGAGGACCATAGATTGCTGTTGAGATCCGCCATGCCTCTCCTGAAAAGCCGCAATGCGGGCGTAGTGTTGGCGGTTTGTTCGTTGCAGTACTATTGTGGAGTTTCCAGTGTCAAAGTACGTTCCTCGATAGGAAAGGCACTGGTTAGGATCCATCGCGATCGACGAGAAATTCAATACGTGGTACTATCATCCATTCGAACACTGGTCCACGAATGTCCTTCGGCGTTTGCCCCCTTTCTGCAAGACTTTTTTGTCATGGTATGTGTCTTGGGGGTCTGTGTGTATTTATTGCTCGTTTGCGGTTTTCAACTGGTACTCTCACTTTGTATTTTTAAACAAATTCATCAATAAGGCAATGGACCCCTCCTTCACTCGATTGATCAAATTGGAAATTTTGACTGCTCTAGCGCTAGAACCTGCATCAATTGAGGCTGTATTGAACGAACTGAGAACCTACGTGCGGCACGGCGACAAAAAATTCGCTTGTGCGTCCATACGAGCAGTAGGGACAGTGGTTGAATTGTCCAGAATTGTCCACGACCGACAGGGAGCCAAGACCGGCGACAAAGCAAAACAAAGAGGCAATGCCAACAGAATAGCCCTGAACTGCTTGCATGGCCTGGCAGTGTTGACAAAAGCATCGGAAAGCTCGTTTGTAACGGGAGAATGCGTTGTCGTTATGCAGCGTATACTGCTGCAACTGAGTTCTGGAGATTCGGGCGATACAGAAGTTAAAGACCCCAACCACGTCCAAGATATGGCATTGCAGCGGATATTATTATTACTGGTGAATACTCTGTCTATGCGTTCTCAAGATGAAGAAGACGAAGACAGCGACGATGATAATGAAACCGAACCTCATCGTAACATTGACTTGAAGAAAGTGGCTCGTGTCGAACTTCCTTCTCCGGCAGTCGCGGCTGCTCTCTGGGTGATCGGAGAATGGGCCTCTCCCAGGAAGGGTAAAAAAATAGCTACCGCGTGCTTGAAAATACAAGCAGTTGACGAATCGACTTTCTTTGCTGTTCGAATGGAAATCTGCCGTCTGCTGGCTAAGTCATTTACCTTCCTGGACTCTCGGGAAAAGGAGCAGGCTTTAAATTTTGCAACAAAAGTGATCGTCTCCTCAAAATGCCAAGGACAATCAGTACCGAGTGAACTTGCATTGTGCGAATCCATCCTCTCCATGGGACGACTCGAAGTTGTTCCGGATGTACGCGACCGAGCACGTTGTGAAAGTAATCTGGTTCATCTTGCCGCAACTTTGCAATTTGACCAAGAGAACATGGAACCCAATCCCATGGTTGGCATGATTCACACACCGACTCTTGACAGTTTAAATCGGATTTTCTTGTGTTCTAAACCAGCCTCGTCATCATTGCCCCTAGAAGACGTGCACTACAAGCAAAGAGCTGAAATGGGTGAAAGCGGAGGCGACTTCCGATTTGGTACTCTAAGTAGTTTAGTTGGCCATCGCGCACGATGTGCCTACATACCGCTTCCTCATTGGGCATCGGAGGATACTTCATCTTCGGTTCGAGACCCCCAAAAGAAAGAAGCTGCATCGGCAATAACATCAAACGGGAATGCCGACAAGGCGAACAGTGGTTCTTTTTACGAAGGTTCTGATTCCAGCGATGATAGCAGTAGCAGCGACAGTGATTCCGAAAATGAAAGCTCTGTCGACTCGAATAGTGATGACGATTCTTCGGAAAGCTCCAGTACATCGAAGGAAAGTGCTGACCTAAATGAAGATCTACTTCCAACGATGCCCAATCAGCCGTTCGCATCGCAAATGCTTCTTCCGAACCAACGAACCAATCCTCAAACGCAATCTACTTTAGACGGGTTAGTGCAACCTGCAATCACACAAAGAGCGAAGTCGGTTGTTGATGCCATGTCCTCGGACGATAATTCAGACAGCAGTTCGGAATCCGACTCAGATTCTGAATCATCAACTGAAGAAGAAGGCCCCAATACAATGGGCGGAATCGGTAGTCTCATTCCAATGGGCGGGACCTCCCTGCAACACGCGAACAGCCTCGCTAGTACCAAGACGAGCGTGTCCGCCTCGTCCTCCGCCGTTGACGATTTAAAAGGGCTTGTGTTGGATCCAGTGGTGGTTGATGCAGATGCCCAGGGACAGCCGAATCGAGAGAAAGACTCGAGTGATTGGTTCGATTTTGTCCGGTCTGGTACTGGAGGTGGCATCTCTGCAAAAGCACGCTACCTGCGGGGACAGACCAAAGCTAAGGAACTGCAGTTAATTGGCATGTCGGATAGTGCAAGTACTGTTTGTTTGGAGATCCGCTTCGAGAATCAGTAAGTTTAGTGATGCTGCGTTAGTATAAAATGCCTTTTCGTTGCTTGATGAAAATGGTATTTCTCATCACTTTGTCGTCGCTCTTTCATTTACGGCAGGCGTGCAGATGCTGGTGTCTTGCGACGCCTGCGAGTGCTGCAGCGGTCCTCCACGACGTCATCCTCTCATATAGGCCCAAAGAAGATTGCAGTCCCCGTAGAAATTGCGGCTCTTCAACAAGGGCAAAGGTCGTCCGTCGTACTGGGCATTGAATTCGCCAATGCTTCTGATCGTGATGATTGTTTGTTGGCTCGATTCGAGATTAAATTCAATGGAGGCACCCTTCCTGTCGAAGTAAGACCTAGTCTATTACAAATGCTGAAGTCTTGCCCGAAAAGTCGAAGCGATTTTGACACTGCCGTACAGAAGCTGCATGGTTTTAATCGCGTCGATGTAGCATTCGCGGCACCCGATTCCTCGTTTTTGACGACGGCTTGGGTCAAAAAGATTGCTAACTTGACTCCTGTTTCCGGAAGTGGCGATTCGAGCGATGAAATGCGGTTTGCTGGCTGCCTACCGGCTAGTGGAGATCCTGTGTTTGTGGTGATATCCTGTTCCGACGGAGGTGGCAAGATTGTAGTCTGTTCCGAACACGCCTTGGCTGTGAACGGAATTGTGAACAGTTTAAAGAAGGCCATCGCCGATGCTTCAAGCTAATTGTACACATCAGTTTGGAACTGCATAAATTTCAGAGTCTGCACTCCGACAGTTTCTGAGGAGTACTCGAGTACATCACGTAGTAGCAATATAATATCGCCTAAAAATCCATTTGGGGACAAAATCTAATTTCCAAATTCTAAATTATTTATTTTTCACGTTCCACAGAATCATTTTTTCAAATCTTCACTTTGTACTTTGCCATCTCACCCAACGATTTGGGTCTCCTCTCAAACATGAGAAACCGGTGTCATATTGGCTGTTCAGCTGTATAAAGTATTTATGATTGTTGACATTGCACGGGTTGTCCCGGGCCTCCCTCGTCATCACTGTCGTATTCATTGCTCCTCGAGGCGGCACCTCCTTTTCCAAAGTGTCTCAAATCCGCTTCGTCCATAAAGTGTTCTTCCACTTCTTGTGGATCGTATGGTTCTTCCTTGTTGGGATCAGGTAATAAAGTACGCAGCGTCTCGATGACCTTGGGGTCCAAACGATCGGGAAACTTGACGTGGAAGGCGACGTAGAGATTTCCCTTGACAAATGGATTTCCCTGACTGGGCATTCCCTCATCTTTGACGCACGTAATGTAGGGCAATGTACGTCCTGACTCCTCTTCGGTCGTTTCCGCGTGAATGATTTGCCCAGGTCTGCTCTTGACGATCAAATCACGACCATCAAGATGCTTGATTCGCCAAGAAAATCCGCAAAGAGCTTGATTAATACTAATATCCTTGGAAAGCAACAAATCTGCACCTTTTCTCTTGAACAACTCGTGCTCCTTGACTTGAATGATGAAATGAACATCACCCGGTTCCATGCCTGGTAGTTCATCGGCCATACCTTTGAAAGTGATTTTGGCATTGTGAGACATGCCCTTTTCAATGTGTACTTCTAGAACTTTGCGCTCCGACTTCGTCTTGGCTGTACTGCCTTGTCCGCCACAGTCTGGGCATTGTCGCTGAACCTGGGTGATCATGCCGGGACCTATTTGTCGTACTTCCGTCTTCATTCCCTGCCCGTTGCAAGAGGAACATTCTTTGGCTTCTCCGACCACAACTTTTCTGTTAATGGCAAGTTTGACAGTCTTTCCGTTGTACAAATCCTCCAGAGTAACCTTAATGGGATGTTGTAGACTAGGACTCTTACGCGGCCCAGCATTACGGCTCCCTCGGCCTCTGCCGAAGAACATGCTGAACAAATCCTCAGCTCCGTCAGCACCGCCCATTCCTCCTGCTTCAAGACCCTCCAAACCGTGCTTGTCGTAAATCGCGCGTTTTTCCTTGTCACTCAAAATTTCATAAGCGGCGTTGATTTCTTTGAATTTATGCTCGTCTCCGCCCTAGATGAACGCGGATGAAGTGAACGAAGGAACAAAATGGATTACAGGGGAAATTGAGTACGTATAATGTATAATAATATAAAGAATGAAATATGCAATAAAAAGTGAAACGAACTCGAATATTGGGGGAAAAAAAAGAAAAAGCCCTAGACCATAATATAAACAACACGACGTATGTACCTTATCAGGATGATGAATTTTAGACAAGCGGAAATACGCCTTTTTGATCTCCTTGGGAGTAGCCGTCTTTTCGATCTCCAATGTTTCATACAACTTCGTAGTATCTACTGGTTCGCCACTGGCACCAGGTCCACCAGGCATGCCTCCGCCGCCATGAGCAAAGTGTTCAAAAGGGATTCCGCCAAACATTTTCTTTTTCGTATCTCTTGTCTTTTAGTTTGTTTGAAATTGGTTGATTACTGTATTGAAGTAGTATTACAAATTATGAGTTGTGCAAAAGGAATAAATTGCGGTTTGAATCGATGTGTTTGAAGTGTGAATGTGTGAATGTGTGAAAGATGACGGAGGCTCTGCTGGCCTGGTTTTTTTTCCTTTTTTCTTTCGAACAATACGAATCCAAACGTGCCACCCCTCATGATGATGATGATGATGATGAGAGGAGGCAGTGCTCCCCTGCCTTTCAAGGCCACTGATTGGAGTGACGTCGATCGTACAAAATCTATAGCCTTACACACCGGTCGCATATTTGAACGTTAAACGCCAAAAACCTGCTACTACTGCTCAAGCTAGCTAGTAGTAGAGCGCTAGCTACTACTAGTAGCTACTCGAGTAGTAGGTACTAGTCTCTAGTAGTAGTAGTACAATTTTCATGTAATTTTCTCCTGCGATGACTGCTACTACTAATAGCTACTAGTCTAGTACTAGTAATAGGGTCTAGCTAGTAGTAGCTAGTAGAGTAGTACTAATGGTATACTACTACTACCAGGTACTAGTATTACTAGTCTAGCTAGTAGTAGTACAATGAGCTGTAGCTACTTCTTAGCACCGTCGAAATAGCTAGGTCTACTCACGTTCTGCACAATTACTACCTGGTACTCAGCACATGCTGTTGAACTGTACTCGAGTACAGTACTAGTACATAACTAGCTGGGCATGGACGTGTGATAATTTCTTTCAAGCACTTTTATTGTAATATTATGCAAAAAACATGCATTCCAACAAATCATTCTTTTTTGCTGCGTCTGCTTGTTTATATTTTGATTTTTTGACGTGTAATGTACGCACTATCAATAGTATAGTACAGGACTCCGAGTATTGTATCTACGCTTCTGGTTTGGCAGCTCCTGGGCCTGTCGGAATAATTTCACCTGCTTGGTCCAGTACCCTTTGGAAATAGTCTATGGTTTGCTTCAATCCATTTTCCACAGTAACCTTGGGTTCCCAATTGAGTTCGCGTTTGGCGGTGGTAATATCGGGACGACGCTGACCAGGATCATCCTGTGATTTGGGCAAAAACTCAATCTTGCTCTTGGTATCGGTCAACTTGTGCACGTACTCGGCAAAATCCTTGATGGAGTACTCATCAGGGTTTCCCAGATTGACTGGACTGGTGTAATCACCGTTCATGAGAGCATACAAGCCTTCGACCAAATCGGATACATACTGGAAGGATCGCGTCTGCTGTCCTTCTCCGTAGATTGTCATGTCTTTGCCCTGGAGAGATTGGATGATAAAGTTACTCACCACACGACCATCGTTGGGATGCATGCGAGGACCGAAGGTATTGAAAATACGAGCCACGCGAACGTCAACATTGTTTTGGTTCTTGTACGAATACATCATGGTCTCGGCCACACGTTTTCCCTCGTCATAGCAGGAACGAGGTCCCACCGTATTGACATTTCCCCAGTAGCTTTCGGGTTGAGGATGAACCTGAGGATCACCATAAATTTCTGACGTAGAGGTCAAGAGGATTCTGGCCTTGACACGCTTGGCCAAACCCAGCATGTTCAAGGTCCCCATTGTAGAGGTTTTGATGGTTTTCACAGGATTGTACTGGTAATGGGGAGGACTAGCAGGACAGGCCAAGTGGTAAATCTGATCAACCTCTAACATGATCTCTTCTGTCACATCGTGCACCACGAGACTATTTCCCCCGGAGGAAAACAAACAGAATTAGGTCATACTCGGGAGAAATAAATTAAAATAAATAGAACATAATGAAATAAACGACAGTACCAGTCCAGCGAGTCAAAAAGCAGCGACATACCTAAAGTTGGGATGATGAAGCCAGTGGGCCACATTCTTCTTCTGTCCCGTGAAGAAGTTATCCACTACAATGACTTCATGCCCCTGCATCATGAGCTTGTCCACCAAATGGCTTCCAACAAATCCAGCTCCTCCAGTAATCAGAATCTTTTTGCGATGATGATCGGGAAGAGTTTTGGTGTGCATCACTTCTGGTGCCGAAAAGGTAGGGAGCGACTGGGTCTGCATGATGGCACGGTCCTCCATCAGTCGGTTCAAGGCATCATTGGCATCGGGTAGGAGGCTTCGACCGATCCCGGCACTGCTGGCGACACTCGAACCTCTGGTGCTAGAACCCATGCTGAAGGCTGGGGTCCTCTCGGACATTTCTTCCGTTCCAGTCCCGTGAGAGGGCAAGCGATCAAAGGCATCTTGAAGCTTGGTTTCGATCAAGAAAACGGGAAGAAGCACGTAACCTGCCATGACTCCAATGACCAACATGACAAAGGACTGGCGACTGCAATATCCAGGCTTACTGTGGACCTTTGGATCGTCTGGGCTGCGCTTTGTTGGGAGTGGCGACACCGTCTCGTGCGATGTCGCGGGACTTTTAGGGGCATTGGGCCGGCGGCCAGCTAATAAACGAGCCATGGTGGTGTCGACAAATAATTCGTTTCTCGAGTACTGTACTATGAATGCTGAATGCGTTTTAATTAAATCTGTTTTCTGCTTGCATGAATTTGACGTAGAATGGTCCTCTTTTCTTTTCATCAGCGGACGGTCACTTGCACTTTTGGGATTGGCACAAGGAGCGTAGCTCAGTCATTATTTAACCATTAAATCTCGCAGGTACTACTGGCAGACATGCTAAACCACCCAGGCGTCAAGGACGTTTTCCCACACCAAAAATATTATATTGTAGCCAAAGTGGACGCATGCAACGCAGTTCTGAAGTAAACCGCGCTTCAAGAAGAAATAAATAATAATGTACACTCTCCAATCCTTTCATAATTTCCCCTGCCCCAATTATGCGCAAAGGAAAAAGTGAATGCGACAACAGGTGCCCTCGTCCCAATCAGGTCGCTTCGAGCGGAAAAGGCTGGCCCTCGCTAAACCTTTTTGCATTCGTTTCATGGCTGACAGCTAGACAATGACACAAAAAACTACTTCTTGACGATAAGAATGCACTAAACTGCGAGAATTACTTGCTGATCCATTGGTTCTTGATTAGTGTACGAGGGACACGACGATGAAAAATTCGACTGAAGCTTGGCAAGCGTCTTTCTTCGAACACTGGATTGAACCAAGTTCATAGTCCAAGAGCATTTGTAGTCTTCGGCTGGTCAACCCACCCCGGATGCGTGGCGTGACATTATCCGCGGCGTGGTCTGGAAGTCGATCATGGTTTATCCGACTGCCAGAGAGGTCGAATCACTGAAATGCGAGACCGGAGACGACAAAAATAAAAATACGCGTTCTTTACGCCTGTTGGACACGCCAGTGCTGCACCGCATACTTTCGCACAGCGCGCAACATATTCTGCAAAATAAATGATTGATGCAGCCTGCGATCAGAAAGGTGCCGTCGCGGTGAGCAACTTCCGGAATTTCTAAAGCCCATAACGTAAAGCCCCATTTTTGTGGTTGCCAGCCGGCTTCAGTTTTTGCCCATCGTGCAACTTTGCAAGCTGCTCTTCAAGCATTTGAATGCGGACTTTCGAATTCTCGTGTTTTGAAAGGGACCATCCATTGATGATGGTCGAAAACAAGCTGGGACTTGGTGTAAAATCGGCATCCAGCATGCGGTGAAAGGCAGCATCTGCAAGTACGATAGCCTCCGGATCCGTCGTGGTCGCAACTTTGAACCAGATACGACATACTTGAGCGTAGTCCCTGGCTTCGGGTTTCATCTCGTCCCTTTCCACCGAGAGCTCTTCTAGCTTTTCTAGGATGGCTCTTGCCTTCTCTCCTGCCTGTAGTGACCTTTCCTCTTCCAGACAATTCAAAAGTGTCCGATAGCTGGCAAGGGCTGGCTTCCATTTCAGGACTCCTTTCTGGTTGAGTTCGTCGATCATCGAGAGAAGCTCCTCGACTTTTTCGACGGCAAGAGGGGAACCTGACAATCTCCAAGTCGCTAAGACCAAGTTTAGCATTTCAGTGCTCGGCTTTGATTTGGACGTTTTGTCTTTCATGCACCTTTCACACAATGCTATGAAGTAGTCGTGTGCGGATGGCGCGTCATTGAGCTTTTGAAAGATTTCAAGTAACGTCATGTGCGACTTCAACCGCACTTCTGTCGGCAAGTCACCGGAGTCATATTTTTTCTGCACCTTTTCTATAAAAGCTTTGGCCCGTTTTCCTGCCTGAGGGTCACTGCCCGAACCGTTCAGGCATGCTTCCAAAACTAGCTGTGTTGCTACTTCATCCGGGGCTTCATCTATCAACGTGTTTTCAAAACGGTCTTGCCACCGATCCCAGACAGACTCCGCTCGTCTTGAGTCACCGCAGCGGCCACAGCCCCCCAGCACTCTCTTGTACGATCGTGCTAAAGGTTTCGCACGGAGATTTCCCATTCCTCCCATAGCCATTGGCAGTGACTGAAGGTGCATCCGCTCCAGTGTGTCATCTGCTCGGTTGATCAGACGATTGTTTGCCAGAAGCTTTATGATTGAGTCGTAAACGTATTCGTCTGGTCGGACGGAGGAATTGCCACCATTAAACTGGCGCTCCATTTGGTCTAATAATTCTAAAGCTCTCTTCGGAGCCTTAGGATGTTGTGAAGAGCACCAACACGAAACCATAATGTTGTAGGAAATAGCATTTGGAGCAACATCCAACACGTTAGCATCGTGAAGATTTTGCATGGTCCGAAAGATAGCATCAGCACGTACAGGTGCATGGGCATCACCTGATCTCAACCAGGCCTTCAAAACAGTAGTAAACGTCGTAACACTTGGTGCCATGTGCGTATTCTTGCCTTCAATCGCAGCGTACTCCTGGTACAACGTTTCCAAGAGGGATTCGGCGCGTCTGGGATTCTTTGCCTCGGCATAGGCGTTGATGACAATATTGTAAGTGACTCTATCCGGATAAATATTTTCTCCGTGAGCTGTTTTCAATTGTTTCATCTTCTCTAACAGCGTTTCTGCTCGATGAGCTTCCCCTGATACAGCAAGACACTGCAGCACCGAATTGTATGTGAGCAAGTTTGGGGCATCTGCCACGAGGCCAGATTGAAAGTGTTCTTCAAATTCTTTCAGAATGGCTTCTGCTCGATCACTTGAACTGTCTTGGCGGCATCGCGTCCATGCTACGAGCAGTGTATTATAGGTGTAACTTGTGGGACGCACATTTTCGTTGCCTTCGGCGTACTCCTTTTGCATACGTTTGAGTAGCTCTTCAGCCGCCAGTGGATCCTGTGTCTTTGCGTATAGGTCCATCATGACGTTATATGCCATAGTATTGACGTATCCCAGCGATTCCATTTCCTCGAAGAGCTCTTTGGCCCGATGGATGCAGCTCTCTTTTGTGTCTTGCTTTTTGCTTATTCCCGCCACTTTGGCCCAGCAACTCAGAACCACCGCGTATACAACCTGGTCGGGCGCTACTGCAACAATACCACACTCAGATAATTCTTGCATTCGCTTCAATATTATATCGGCCCGGTGTGCTGCGTTCGGGTTTCCACTCTTTGACCACGCCAAAATGACGGACGTAAACACATTGACGTCCGGTTTGAGCTCTTCCTTTCCTGTTTCTTGGTAGTCCCGGTACAAACGATTCAGCATTGCTTCTGCGCGAGGTGCAAGTCCATTAGCGGCAAACATTTTGATTAACGCCGTGTATGTAAACAAATCTGGTCGAGTGGAAGGAAGTCTGTGACTGTGTCGTCTTTTCTGGTGTTGACCGAGCGGAGGCAGACTATTAGATGAATGATTCTCGTCTGCATACATGGTAGAATGATCCAGATGAGGAAACCCAAAATCTGTCATGTCGTCCTGTGGTGTTGCTGGCTTCGTTTCTGCTGCTGCTGCTGCTGCTGTCGTCCCTGCCGGCGCATTGGTCTGTCCATATCCGTGATCCATGGCATTATTGCTATATTCCGAGTAATTGCTGTTGTGATCACGATGACGATCTTCTTCTTTCACAACAGAACGAGACGCCATTCGATCAAAAAGCGATTCCGCGAAGGGAATGGCGACACGAAACGTAATCACCCCTGGTTCACCCGCCGGACTGACCAAACTGCAGCGCTGCGCTCCGGCAATAATGGTGTTCAAGCACTTCGTATCGAGTTGCAATCGCGGCGATCGATCACTGTAGTCTTCCAATCGTGCCAATAGTTCCATGGGCGTGAATTCGTACCTCAGGAGGGCCTGATCATCGGCGCTGTACGTGTGAAAATGTTCGACGCATTGAAACCAATTGTAAACCATACTTCGCAGCACAGGCGTGATTAACATGTCCAACGACAGTGGATGGTACTGTTGAACTTCCTGTTCCACTACCAATCGATCCAAAAGTAAAAATGACTGATCCACCGATTCCGGCGAGTGCGACAACTGGTGGTTGTACGTCCACCGTTTGAGAAGATAGAACGCCTCGTGCCAATTGGCGGGAGTGAATTCACCAAAAGGAACATTTTCATGAGCCAACGCAGCGGTTCGCTGTCGTAACACATCTGGATCCTTTATTAAATTGAAATGAGGACGTTGGTCTGAATCCGTGCACTGTTGTTCAGTTGTAGTACAAGAAGAATTGGAGTCTGCGTAACAGTGGCCGTCTGGAGTTTCTGGAGCAAGCTCTGGCGCTGTCTCGACAGAGTTTTCTCCTGTAGATGATGGTGATGCAGGAACATCCTGGGTATGACTTGAAGATGACTGCTCTTGTCGCTGCAAGCTGCTGAAGGTTCGCCAAGAGGATTCAAACTGATGAAATTTTGAGCTTCTTCTTCTTCTTTGTTGTTGTTGTCTTGGCTGTTGTTGCTGCTGCCTCGTCGGTCTATATCTACAATTCGATGTCAATCTACCAGTGGGACTAATTGCAACGTGTACGCCACGCTGTAGTTGCCATTGCGAATGACATCGTGGTTGTGGTTGTCTTCTGCCTGCTCGCAGAGTGCTAGCCCTTTGGTTTTTCCTCAACAAAAAAGATCGGATCATGATCCTTTCCAAGTTCCAATATTTATGTGGATGGTGTGTGGTATATGTTACGTCACGTTACTGTACGATACTTTCTGAGAAGCAATCGATCTAAGTCTTCACCTTTTCTTTTAAATAGAACCCGAAGCAGTGCGATGAGTGCAAAACAAAGTTGACGAGGCCTTGAGTGTTTCCTTGTTTCTGTTTTGTGTTTTTGCCTTTATCGGTTGCTGTTTTCATAGTATTCCAAGAGTGAACGGACTACTACGAGTAGTCTACTAGTACGTAGTAGGTCTAGTAGTAGATTCTACTGGTACCGGTAGTAATAATCATGAGTCGAAATTCACAAATGTACCGTACGGACGATGCAAGGCGTGTCCATATTTTTTCTTCAGAGTTTTCGTGAACACTGCTCTATCCACACACAAATAGCGCTACTACTGTACTATTTAGAGTAGTAGTCTACTACTACTAGTAGTAGTAGTAGACTACCGGTAGTAGTCTACTATGTCCTCTGGAGTATGTGTACGAGTAGTAGACGCTAGTACTAGTACTACTAGTAGCTACTACTAGTACTACTAGGCGCCTACTAGTAGTAGTAGATGGTACTAGGTTCTACTACTAGCTCTGCTCTACTAATAAAAATGGACAGATGTCGGCTCTTTCGCTTTCGTTTCTGACTCTCTGTCCACCTCTTTCTTCCCTTCACATACACCAACATACTTTCTACTTGTCCAGTACTTTACTTGTCCAAACATACCACTAATAAACTAGCTACAACCAAACAACAACAAATCGTCACTCCGGCTATTTTTGCATCATACTTTGAAATTGTCAATCAACAAACAAACAAACAAACAAACAAACCAAAGCATGTCAACACCACTAATGATTTCCTCTTTTTCTCGGACTTCTCGCACCGCTCTATACCGTATCTTGAGACACTCTGCTGCTGCTGATGCTGCTGCTGCTGCTGCTGCCACCAGATCGACGTCAGCGATGAATGCTACAGCTGTTCGCACGTTTGTGACACGGACCGTGCCTCTCAGAGATGATGATTTGCCCTATCATATTGTCATGGGCATGCCCGCACTTAGTCCCACAATGGAATCTGGAGCCCTGGCCGAATGGTACTTTCAGGAAGGCGACAGCTTTGTGGCGGGAGATTCCTTGGCCAAAATCGAAACCGACAAAGCGACCATGGACTTTGAAGCCCAAGATGATGGATACGTTGCCAAATTGTTAGAGGAAGCTGGAACTGGCAAGGATATTACGGTAGGTGTGCCAATCATGATTACGGTCGAAGAAGAGGAAGATGTAGCCGCCTTTAAAAACTATACACCGCCACCAGTGGCTGATGCTGTGGATGTAAATGCGGCCGATTCCACTGAGGAAGCACCCAAGAAGGCAGAAGCACCCGCTCCGGCGGCAGCTGCTACTACTTCTCCTCCTCCTCCTCCTCCTCCTCCTCCAACATCATCCAAGGAAGCAAAACCTGTGGATGTCTCGGCCAAAGATTCACCTGCCGCTGCGGCTCATACCCCGCCAACACCGACACCCGCTGCTGCTGCTGCTCCACCTACTTCTGGATGGGGAAGCTTGGCTTTTGTCAATTCACCACTTGCAAAATCGTTGGGAAACCAACAGGCAGCTTACGTGGAAAAATACGGACGCACAGGTCAAGTTCCATTGTAAATAACGTTAAAAAACACGCACGCATTTAAAGAGAGAGAGAAAATGCCAGCAAATGAGCGGTATTTTTGCAATGTATCGAATGCAAGTTGACTGTTGTGATCCATTCAAATCGTGCTAAAATGTCTATAAATTTACAGCATTTGTTTTTGTTTTCAACAGCTTCTTTTTCTGTGTACTATCTATTCAGTTTTATATTGTTATTTCTGTAGTTTTGGTCGAGTTTTCCAAGCTCGTTCAGGTCCACTCGACATATACATTCTTACACTCCACCTCCTTCTTGTGCAATGCTCCTGAACGAAAAGAAGAAAGAAAGTCGCAAAAAGAACTCCACAAAATGTGCACAATAATTTGTTTTTTTCTCTGCTCCAGTAGAATAATAAAGTGACTTAAGTCCACTCTCCATACAGAAGAGGTTGGTTGTATGTGCTGTACCTGAGAAAATACCAGAAGGAACAAGAAAACAAAACCAAGTTCAATGGAACCTGAACCCTGATGAACACCAACATTCCATCTTGCGGACTCTTGCATGCATCAACGCGCCCCTTTGCTACTACTACTAGTACTACTAGTAGAGTACGTAACTACTGTAGCAGAGAGTAAGCTAGTATCTTCTAGCTACTAGTAGCTAGTAGTAGGAGTAGGAGTATTTTTTATTGTTCAGTAGACTAGACTACTCGGAGTACAAGTAGTGCACTGTCTGCTACTCGTACGCAACCAACGTCAACCTCGATCCAGAGAATAAAAAATAAATGCGATCTCCATAAAAGGACACGACGAGTATTCCAATATAAAGCAATTGCACAGCATCTCATCATCATCATATATTATCAGACTGTATTCATATGTCATTGCTACTTTCCAAAATCTGGAGCTTCATTCTTCTTTGGTGGTGTTGTCACGAGTTTCTGGGAATGTCAATGTCGCCTTTACGAAGGAGGCCAGGGGCATTGTCCATTGTGGTGGAAGCGTTCACTGTCGGCAGTAGAAGGTCAGCTACGAGAATTATTTTTCCGCATCAAATTATTTCGAAACAGATCTCTACTGATGCGTCAAGATGTTATCCCGGACGAATCGCAATCAATAACCATCATTCTTATTATCATCAGCAACTTGTTCCTTCGCAGCTCGGAATGAATCCAACAAGAACAACAGCCCTATTTTTGTCTACAGCTTCGACTCCCACATCAGAAGTTTTCCTGCAACTCCGACGAGATGCGGAAGAAGTACTTCAATCGTACAAAAGCAACATTCAATCGTTGCCGTCGGTAGACGAAATGCAACAGCGAGTAGATGATCTAGAACGAGAGTCATTGGAACCAGGGTTTTGGGACGATGGCAATCAAAAACGCTCGAAAGAAGTAACAGCTCAGCTGTCCCAAGAGAGTCGAAGACTGGCAAGATTGAAACAATGGGCTGAATGGGAGGGCGATATGGAAGCATCTCTAGAAATTCTACAACATGTGCTGTCAGAACCGAGCACTAAGGGAACTAAGGGTGATGCCGAGCAAGAGGAATGTGACATATTGCTGTCGGAGCTGGAAGGCATTGTATCCCTATTTAAGGAAGATATCGAGGAATACGAATTGGAGCTCTTATTGAGCGGCCCCTACGACGATTCCCCAGCTAGAATTCTTTTGACGGCAGGCGCTGGAGGGACGGAAGCAAATGATTGGGTTCAAGATCTGTATCGTATGTACGAACGACACGCTCAGGCCATGGGATATACATGCAAGTTGGAAGATTCGCAACCCGGAGATGTGGTTGGATTCAAGAGTGTGGAACTCTTGATCTCGGGACCTCCTGGATCCTATCCCTTTGGATGGTTGCAATCGGAAAAGGGGGCACATCGGTTGGTACGGATCAGTCCTTTTAATGCGCAAAACAAACGACAAACTACCTTTGCAGGAGTAGATGTAGCTCCCGACCTGAGCGACAAGGACGATGAACTTCTTCAAGCCATGGATATCCCGGATAAGGATTTGGAAGTGACAACGATGCGCGCTGGTGGCAAAGGTGGCCAGAATGTCAACAAAGTTGAAACTGCCGTTCGCGTCAAGCATTTACCAAGTGGATTGCAGGTCAAATGCTCGCAGCATCGCACCCAAAGTCAGAACAAAGATCTTGCCATGAAACGCCTGAAAGGGCAATTATTGGCCATTGCCCAAGAGCAGCGCGTCCAGGAAATCAAAGATATTCGCGGAGACGTCGTGGAAGCTTCGTGGGGTGCGCAGATTCGTAACTACGTCCTACATCCCTACAAAATGATCAAAGACCAGAGAACTAACTGGGAATCTACCAACACGCAAGCATTTCTAGATGGCGGAGGCTTGCTGAAGGACTGCATGGGAGCCTGGTTGCGATACAATCATGCCCTCAAAGAAGAAAGAGAGGAGGAAGAGAAGGCAATGAAATAGACAAGTTCATTTATGACAGAGGTCAATGTACTTGATACCAGTGAATGGGGCAGGTCGAGGTTCGTTGCATCTGTTTGTTGCGATTTATTCATCATTGTTCTCAATGTATGCAGGAATCAATGATGACACCGAGCAAGTCGGTATTTTTTGGAACAAAACAATGGATCCATATCCGGTTGACCACGGCTAGAAAAAAATAGTTGAATGCTCGGCCCTCGAGAGTTCCAATGGAAGGCATGGTATGGCCCTTGGGCGTAATCAGTGTATCCGGGCGAACGCGTCCAACCCTAACCAGTTGCATCATCCAGGAAGCGTGGTGTAGTAATGGAAAGTGGTCCTTCAAGAGGGTAATTTCTACTCTCTGAATTGGATTTACTCGAAATTTCTCGTTGCCTTTCCTTCTGACTTGTTCCAACGACGAAATTGGCGGTTCAACTATTTTTGCTTGGGTATGCTTGGATTTGGAGAAGAAATTGGTTCTTGACCATGTCAGTGTGAAAGCACGCCGATAGGGATTCCCTGGTTGGTCTTTCTTGCTTGTACTACTAGGAGTACAAAGAAGGACCCGAAAAAGGGATAGAGCCCTGAAGTAGGCGTATGGGAATGCTGGCGTGTTGTAAAGGTTGGGAACATTCCGATCCCTTCCTCTAACTTCTGGCCTGGTGTCTCAGTTGTGCGAGCAGCGCCTGCTTTTTAATCGAGGCCGTCCCTGAGAGCTACGTGCTCGGCCAAGGATCTCTTGAAAGATGCACATGGTCAAGAATCATTTGTTCCGTGTCGTTGGAAAATACCAATCTAAACTAGAGATTCCTGTGTTTTCTTGAGCAAGCATGAATTGGAGGTTGAAAAGAATGTGATCGATGATAACAGCGAGAAAATCAAACGTTGGTTTCGTGTATCTCACAAACTATTTATTTCTTGTTTATTCCGTCACAGGGGGGAAATATCTCGACAACGGCGTAGCAGATTTCGAGCCGCTGCGTTCTTCAAGCGCGGAATTAGTTCTCGCTTTGTTTAGCATTCTTGTGGTTTGCGATTGCTTGATTTGTTTGACGATCTTCTAGATGTCTTGAATCTTTGATGTGTTCTTTATCGAAAACAAAGGACATAAATGTTTGTACATGGCATATTATTGTTGTCGGAGTTCTCATCCACAATCATTTTAATCTGACAGCCCAGTTCCTTGTACATGGAATATGTACAACAACGACGATCACTGCCTTCAAAGTACCTACGGAAAAAATCAAATATTATTTTTCTAGATTTAAACATACTAGTCATTGTACCAAAGAGGATAGTGTGACACGCAAAGTAGGGAGCGACTGGGTGAAATGGGGATGATTGGTGGGTACTTGGTATCTCGTACGCAATTGTAGAAACACCGATTCCAAAGCGTTTCGATTGCTCTTCTGCCGGAATGCATAAACTTTCAGCAGAGGCGGCCAAAAACATTCAGTTCTTAGTTGTTGCCCTCACAGACAAACGAGTTTTGCGATAGAATTAAGGCAACAATGAGTCCTGTAATCCGGTTTCAAGTCCGGCAGATAAAAAGAGAGAGAGAGTTCAACAGGTTAGCCTCCAATAAATGCAAACAAATGTTCACGTCATGATTCCTTCGCCAGATTCCGCGGCGCATCGCATCACATCGCATCAACCAAGGCATCGTTCGTTCACGACAGACGTACCATACAAACCAAGTGCCTCAGCAAAAATGAGAATAAGAATCATTCCAACAAAGAGTTTCTCTTGTTGTCCCACAGCTCTGACTCCTGCATCTCCAACAATTCCAATGGCCATACCAGCAGCCAAACCTGAC
>Ga0100402_1002710_pt1 | contig 19705 bp, 8 predicted proteins | sample CryGeyme20150102_FD_80419 | JGI IMG/M metagenome (GOLD analysis project Ga0100402, IMG submission 80419) | Groundwater microbial communities from Crystal Geyser aquifers in Utah, USA - Crystal Geyser metaG 2015-0102 | ecosystem: Environmental > Aquatic > Deep subsurface > Groundwater | place...
CTTGGATATATGAATCAAGGGGACCAAATTAAGCCCAGGTGGACTACCATAGGACTCAGGAGTTAGGTCTCTCTCTATTAGGTCGTGTGCCTATGCCTGCTTCTTATCCACACAGAGACACTAGTCTAGTCTATCCATAATATTTATCTAATAGTCTCCACACTAGCTATTTACGTTAATTAAGGTTCAACGGTCTCTTTTTCAGTGGTTTTGAGGGACTCATTAAGCAGCTAATGGACTTCACCACTTTCGCCAGCCTAACTTTTTCACAAAAAATCTTTTACCTTGGTAAATTATGTTTATGTACATAAAACCTTTTTTTTTCAGTAAAAGTTAAATGAAATAAAATGTATTTACCAGCATAAAACAATTTTATGCAGGTAAAAGAATTTCTAAGCAAAAAATGCAGCACCAGGATTTGAATTTTCTTCGCGGCAAACACAAAACAAAAGTAGTTCTTGGTGCTGGTAATTCATTATTTTTCTTCACCCACCAACAAAACAAATAAAAACAAAACTCACCATGACTTCTCCTCTTTATACTATCACTACACTACCTCCTCTAGCTAACAGCAGGAGGAGTAGATGATACTAATCAAATAGCAACAAGACAAAATAGGACTATTACAACTAGTGAGGAGGACAAGAGGAGAGGCCACGGCAGTAGAAAGAAGACTACAAGATTACCATCAACACCAGGAGGAATGATACTACTATATTGTTATCATCTCTGCGCTGACTACTGGAGCCCAGAGAGAATTGAAATCAGTGGTGGAGCCAGCAAACCTGCTATCAATATAATGGATTGCTTCTGTTTTGATGAAGATGATCCCTATGCTATTTTAAAAGTAAAGAGTAGGAAGCACAAGAAGATGATGGACAATGACGATATCATTATTCTGCCACCAGAACTCTATCCACCCAACTGGGATGATAGAGTGAGTGTTGAGACAGCCATCATCAAAGCTGCAGCCTTGCAAGGCCACACTCAGCTCCTTAGGACTCGATCTGACAAGTCAAAGTGCCAAACAATCTTGAGATGTGTCAGGAGTAGGCGCTACTATCATTCTGAAGTTGGCCATAACCCCAGCAATGAGGAGATATACTTGAATAGCACCGATCATGATGAGAACAACAATCCTTCCATCGCAGTGTCAATGGGTTTTTGAGTGGATGTTTGCCACATGCTTACCAGTACTACTTGGGAAGGAAAGTTTGCAAAGGACACAGTTGGTGTTGACAGATTGAGATTCCAAAATCTACAATTCATTTGGAAAGCATCAACAGCAGCTGTATCCCCATGCCACTCATGGTCTTTGTATATATCATCTTGTAAACAGGGGATTAGAAATACTTGCCCCAAAGATGCTTGGGAAGGACAGAGATGATGTGAAGAATTTGCTCCACACTTTCAAGATTTGGGTGTTTTCCTGGATGTCTCTGGGTGGTGTTGAGAGTGAAGAAGAGTTCTCTATTTCCTATCAATGTCTTCGCAAATGGCTTCATAGCTTGAGAGAGAATCCGGAAAGTAGCAATGAAGTGAAGCAGAATGTGCCTGCACTAGACACTTTCCTTACCAAGACTCTTGACAGGCACAAGCAACGCTGGTTCTTTTTCCCCTTTCGTGTTACTGTGAATGGTTCCATGACCTGCCTTCAATCAGAAGACAAACTCTCCAATTAAATTGATGCACTATAGGCCTCCAGTTTGGATCATAAAAAGTCCTTGGTTTTCTCCTAACTGAATTAGCTTTTTCACAGCCTTCCTTTGAACCATCCACATTTCCACCACCAGCAATGAAAGCAGAATGGGAAAAGTACAAATGTTTTTCTGCTGCAGCATTCTTGTAGTTGGTGTTTGGTAGTGGAGGAAATCTCATAACCTTGTTTGAGGACAGGCCTGACCTTGCTGGCTCAACAAAAGTGGAGAACTGGAACATCAGGTTGTGTTTATTTATGAACATGTAAGCAAATCTTCTCTGATGATGCAGATGAGCCATAGGAGATAGTTCATTGACATATGCATGATCCTCGTCACCATTATTGTTGTTGTTGTTGCTTTTTTATTTTGTTGTGAGTTTTTGCTTGCTGTTCAGCACCACTTTGTTTGCATCCTACGCTCACAAAATAACTTTTACCTCAGTAAAATGCATTTTACTTGAGTTAATTGCATTTATGCAGATAAATGTATGCAGCAAACAAATGCTTTTACCAGCGTAAAAGAAAAAAGGATGGCTGGCGATAGTGGTGAAGGCAAAAACTTGGTCCAATGGTCCTCTTAATACCACAAAAAGTCTACTTCATGTGTACTAGGGATACCTCTGTGATTTTGAGGGGTATAGGGTACTAACCCTGTAGGTTTATGTACTAGGGGGATGTACCCTATACTCCTGGAAAGGAGACTTGGGTCCCTTTTTCTATATAATACTAGAGTATGGCTGACAGTTACCCCCAGGAAGAGCCTGTACTATCTATCTACTTAGCTACTAGAGTAGTGTTTGAGGCCAGCCATACTCCAGTTTTCAATCAGGAGAGATTAGAAAAATATTTAGGAGATTTTTAGGAGAGTTTAATTAAGAGACTTTATGAGACATTATGAGAGTTTTTTTTCAATTAAGAGAGTTTTTTTCTCAATTAGGAGAGTTTTTTTTGTTAAGCTAGATATTAACTAGAGGAATTAGGAGATTTTTTAATTAGGAGAGTTTAGTCAACGCCACAATACTAGGAGGGTTTCTCCATATTTACTAGGAGAGTTTTAGGAGATTTATGAAAAAGAAATAGGAGACTTTTAAAAGTCTCCTAATTAGTAGGAGATTTTCAATTAAAGCTCCTCACTACCTGTTCTTCCAGGTACCATTGGATCACAATTAACGTTCTTGGCTTCTATTTGTTGGAATATTTCAACGTATTCTACTCTACAGTTAGTAGCTAGTTAAATTTCTATTTTCTTATTCATCAATTTACCAGAGCCCCTGGAAGAGGCAGTAGCGTGAACAAGCAAGAGTAATGTTTCCCATTATACTCCAATTTTCAATTAGGAGCATTTTGAAAATATTTAGGAGCATTTCAATTGCTTAGTAGGAGTAGGAGCTTTTTAGGAGTATTTCATTATTAATTATGAATATTTTTAATCAGGAGCCTTTGTTCATGTTTTACCACTTGATACTTTCAACTCCTAGCAGAATTAGGAGCATTTGCTGTCAATCAGGAGCATTTGGTTTTAAGTTCTTAGTAGCATTTTCATGTTCTTTAATTCTCTAAATTAGGAGCATTATAAAAAATATTGAGGAGCATTTCAAACAATGCTCGTCCTAATTAGGAGCATTTTTGTCAGGGCTTTCTACTAGTAGCTGTTCTTCCAGTGACTGGCGTTGAAATGTGATGAGGAAATGTGTTGAAATGTGTTGAAATCATGATTTATTTCAACATATTTCAACACCACTTAAATTATTTCAACACGTGTTTCAGGATTTTAGAGCTTTACCAGAACTCTTGCTATATTTTCTCTTATTAGGGTTTAAATAGGGGTTTGGAGGTGCTGTAGTTGTGATGATCCCCGTAAATTCGACATTCTAGTTTTTTCTATTAGAAATAATATTGCATTGTTATATTATTTACTGTAATCCTGAGTGCTGCGAGTAATACCATGGTAACAATGTCAGTTTGACCGGATACAGTAAGCTAGCTTTTATTTTAAGGGATAGAGTCTCACCTGAATATAGCCATCCTCCCAATTAGGATGTAATTTATTGGTGGATAGATCGCAAAATGAATGTTTGTGAAAAAACGATAGTTTGGGTTGTTTGACGCAGTACAGTTCAGCACTGGGGGGTGCTGCACGGGTTCTTGCCTGTTTTTGTGAATGAGTTTGTGTTATTATGTTCAGTGTTGCTTGACCAAAAAGAATGACTCTTTTAGATGATTATGGCTGGGAACAAAGAGGCTACGCCCATTCTTCTGAGAGAGAGCCTTGGCGCGCTGATGAATATTACTTGAAGCAACGTGGCGCTTTTGGATCAAAATGAACACAGCTTGCGCCTGAGAGCAATTTTTTCGATTCGCGTCCTTGAAAACCCATTCGCTTGCGATTAGGCAAGCTAGTACATGAAATGTGTCTTCAAGGTTTGGCCAAAATTGAATATCCAAGAATAATTAGAAATTTTTTACGTTCCTAGAATAGCCAGTTTGCAATGCCTGTAGTGCTCTCCCTTGCCTCGCCACCACCGAGTCTAATTAAGCGCTTCGCGCGCTCAAGCGCTGCTCTTGGCGGTGGCTGGTGCTGAGAAACCTCCGATGATAAAAGTGATTCTGCTGTCTCTGGGGTTGATACCTGTGATACGCACATCATTTCAAAACGAAGCGTCAGGCGAACCCTCACGAACCATGCGATGTTTCGTTGTTCAGCGTGCAGGGGGGCCCACTCTTCTGACTGGTGATCAGTGGAGAGAGTATCCAGTTTGACGTTAGCTTCACCTATTGGATTATCAACTAGAAGCTTCCGCTCATAGACAGAAACTTGGAGAACGCAAGGAGGACCCTGCAGTTGTGCAAGTAGGGGAGAAACAGAGGCGCAAATTCAATTAGCGATGGGAGAAAAGACACGTGTCATGGACAAAACTGAAATAGGCATACCGTAAATGAAGTCTCTCTATTGAAGCCACCACAGCTACCAGGGCAGCACTCCCTTCCTTCCGGTAGAGGAAAACGAAACCACACTACACTTCCCCACGTTGCTGGGGCATTGGGTCCTGCGGGCCTGGCTATTTTCATGGTTGGTGTCACGGCGATATCCAGAGTGGAAGTCCTGTTTGTCAATTTAGCGCAAGATTCAGATCGCCTCATTCGAAGGAGGGCAAAGACAGATAGAGACGAAGAGCTTTCTGGAGCAGTCAGGTTTTTCAAATCAAGTAATTCAACTTGAAGAACTGCTAGAAATCTTTGAGGCAAGTAGAGGCTGCGGAATAAACGATTCCGGTATAGGTGCAGCTGGATGCTTCTTAAATAAGGAGCTGGCTCAGTCCCATCCAAACAGCAAACATCACTGTCCTTGTGGCCCATCCAAGGCAAAGGGGCACAGGCAAGTGCTTGTGTCAACAGGGCCTCCGCATTAGTTGCTGTCCAGAGATTAAACAAAGCTCGCCCGCCAATTTTTGTGAGGGCGCGTTCACATCTCCGCGAAACTTGTTCTGAGCTATACGCAAAAAAAGAATCTCTGCCTACTGTTGCACTCTTGCTCCTTTCTTCCAGTCTATTGAGCGGCTCTACCTCCCACGGATCAACCACGCGACAGTACACTGTCGCGGGTTTCTCTTCATCGGAAGGTTTTGCCTTGGATTGCAAAGTGGAAAAATTGATCAATTCAAGAAATCTATGATTTTCCAAGTATTCAAACCTCTTGAGTGCTCCTTTGCGATCAATCTGTGAGTCTTGCTTCAATATCCACTCAATTAATTCATCCTTGCTGAAAAGAACTAATAATGTAGTGACGCTACCATCTGCAAGGGAAAACAATTGCAAGTTCATACCAGACTTGGGTTCGAGGAGGTGATAAATCATCTTCTCTTCGCTAAGGTTCGGAGGCGAAATGGTCGGATCCAAAGGATCCAAACGTAAGACAGACTCACATAGCATTTCAACTGAACGACACCAAGATAGGAAAGGACGCATTGTTCTTGAAAAGGTAGTAAAGTGATCACCACCGTTGCATTCTTGAGCCTTTTCGACTGATACTTTTGATGCAGCTGCTGCTTTTTCTTGCTCAGAAGTTGGCGATTGGGGATAGTTTTCTTCGTTTATGCCTGGATGTGTGGGATGCCTTGCCATTGCGATTCCACACAAAGATTTCCTAAGAGACAACAAAGTGGAGAGCTCAGAGAACACGCAGATTGCCTGTTGCTGATATTTTGAAAGTTCTATTTCATTTTCTTGTATTTGCACCAGTTCCTTGCGCGTGTCCCGATCCGAATCAGCCACAGTCAAGCGTCGCACCAGGTTTTTTAGGAAAGCGGCATTTGGAGAAAGGGTGTATTTCTCTTGGACAAGACAGCCCAGCGGTGGTTCATGAAATCGTAAATTAAATGGCAGCGAGTTTGAAACAGCTTTCAAGAGCTGCAGTAGGGATTTGAACGGCCCGAACGAGCCGCATCGGAAGCCAGCGTCCGCCAAACGAATGATTGCGTGCTGCACTGCATCACTTTTTTTGGTAGATTTTGATTGTGTTGTCCTGGCGGAGGTGCCAGAGAGTGCTGCAGAATCAAGATTGGTCTTGAAGCTCAATGTAAAAACACAATGATCCTCTGCATGAGGGCGAATGATAAAACATCCAGTATGCTTGTGCCGCAACAAATTAGTGGCTTCTGATCGTGTGCACTTCAATAAAAACTCCCATCCTCCCCTGTTTGTGTTCGTCAAAGCTTGGATTTTGCTCTCATATCTTCCCATGGTTTTCAAACTGGTCCACATCTGTTGCCCAGCATTTATGTCAGTAAGACAATCCGGTTCACACTTGATCATGCACTCTAGGCACTCAAACCTATAGGTCCACATTCCAATGACAAAGCCAAGTCTCACCGCAATAGTTGCTTCCTTCGCTGCCACTTCTGACAACGGCAGCCCACCACCACGCTGCAACCAAAGGCAGAGCTCAAGCTGCCAACAAACAGGAATAAGCTGCCTTTGCAAAAGCAAGCAGTCAACGTGCAATTTCGACTTCTTGTGCACAGCGACGGGGTTATTTGACAATGCAAAAGAGTAGCAATGGTTCATGATTGCCTGTGCCGTTGCTCTTACACAATCTTCAGCCAAATGACAACGGTCGATGACAAGGTTGAGCACGACTGAGTAAAACAAGCAGCCATTTTCATGAGGCGCACCCAACAATTGGATAGCACAACGTATAATATCGTTTCTCTTGTCTGTAACGATGTCACAAACATTCATCACCACACCTTTTGCTTGCTCGATAAATCTCTCCCCCTTGCAGGCTGATTGCAACATTTCGGCGCAGGCTTGTGGAAAGTGCATACCAGTGTTGTTGCCAGAGTTGGGAAAGAGCAAAGAATCAAGCCCCGCACCATACATGTCTACCATTAAACATGAAAGCTCTCTTATTACTCGCCTGGCAACAGAAGACACAAGCATGTGGTCACGCCATTTGTCCCACAGCTGAGGAACTGGCAAAGGTTTGATGCTATCTATTTGCAATTCACATTCTTCAGGATATTCCTTTGGCGGCTTCAGCGCAACAGAATCATTTCCAGCAATGGGTGAGGACTGTTCTTCGACACATGCCTCATTGCAAAAAGGCTTGGTCCGAGGAGCGGCATCAAAGCTGTCAAAGATGGAAGACTCTACCTGACCAGCACTGAACCTAGGAGCTGCGTTACTGGCATGCTTTGTGAGGGGGGCATCAAAGCTATCAAAAACGGTAGGTCCCATCTGATTTACACTAGGGCTGGGTGCCACATTGAGTTTGCTCAGAGGAGCTATATCAAAGTTGTCAAAGATGGAAGACTCCATCTGATCAGCTCTGGATTTAGGAGCTGCGTTAGTGGCCTTCTTTGTAAGGGGGGCAACATCAAAGCTGTCAAAAATGGAAGATCCCGCCTGACTTGCACTGGGGCTGGCTGTCACCTTGTGTCGGCTGAGAGGAGCTGGATCAAAGTTGTTAAAGATAGTCTTCATCTGACCTGCACAAGGTTTCGGTGCCACATTTCTAGTAGGAGTCTTGGCGCTGAGCGTTCCGTTCACGCAGTCAGCGATGGAAGACTTCATTTGCGGTGAAGTCGGAACCACATTTACGAACGCAGGTTTGGAGGGAGAGTCTGCTTCCAAGCTAGAAGGAAGCTTGGTGTCAAGGTTGGCCTTCTCTTCCTTGGTTGAAGCTGACGCTTTTTCTCTATCCTTCTGGGCTACAACTTCATTTCTGTCAAAATCACAGAGAAGCAGCTTGGTAGACGACTTTTCCATGCCGTATCTCATCAGGGTAGAGGCTAATGTTAAAGCGGACGCGCACTTTGGTCTAGCATCGGCAGCCATGTATTTCAATATGGCTGGACCAGAAAGAAAATTAAGGAAAGATACAATCCTAGACACGCTTTCAACGCCTTTTCCCATCCTCAAAATGCCTGTCTCAAAATTTCCAGGCATAATAAGATCCCCGAAGTCGGGTAAAATGGTGGTCTGATTCTTGTTGCGTGACAGCCCGGAAAGCCAAAATGATGCTTCCTCTCTTTTCCCTATCCACAATAATTGTAGAGCAGTCAGACAATTATCGTCCGCAGAGTGTGACAGACCGCGTTCTAGAATAAATGTGACAGCAACAGATTTCAAATTTGGTTGCCAATCGGAATAGTTTTCCGAAATTGATTCCCCTGGGCTTAAAGAACTATCCATGCCAAATCCGGCAAGTGAGCCCACAGCAGCATTGGCTGGGAGCTCCATTAATCTCGCCACTAGAAATGCAAGATTCAGGTCTTTCATCTGAGTGCAAATGACTTCCAGAGCAGACTTTAGTAGGGGTGGTTTTGAAAGAAGAAAAAATGAAGCAGCAACTTGGTATTTTCGCTTCCGCAACAAGCTATACGCATTTTTCTCCGCAGCTTGTCTCCCTCTGTCGCTACTAAAGTCCTGATTCGATAAGAAGTTGTAGAACTTCCTTCCTTTGTCCGATGAATCTGTTGCTGCAAGATTCCGCAGGGTTTGCAGTTTCCCTGAGATAATGAAAAATAAGGCACACTCCATTATATCACGACTTCCTCTGAAAGTGTTTTGGCCTACTTCTTCGCACAATTTAACCAGTGCCTTGTTTGAACGAATCCACAGAGGAACATGGTACTTATTCATGACATCCCAGTCAATGCGAGACACTTGACCTCTTAAATGCTCTAACAAGTGTGCCTGCGAATTGCTCAAAGCAGCAAAAAGAGCTGCTGCTGATGGCAATTGGTGAGTTGAGTTCAAATCCGCTAACTTTTCTTTGTTTAAGGAGAGAGTTGGCGGTTTCTGGGCTGGAACCAAAGTTTTCATGCAGCCTAATAGCTTTGAGGTGAAAATAAAGAAGTCTCCAGGTTGGTCAACTGAACTAGCTTTAGAGGTAAGCAGGCCAACAAGAATTTCGCCAAGAGCCCATAGAAAACTAATTTCGTTGTTTGAGAATGATCGTAGAGGAGGAGGCAGTAAAGTCGTGGGCTTATCCTTGTCTTCAATTTCAGCAGTTTGCCTTTCATCTCCAAAACAGCATTTTAGCAGAACCTGCTGCAGATTATGAAGCAATGAAAAATTCTTTTTTGTTGCTGCTTTTGACTCTTTCAATTGACCAAGTGATTTATTTGATGTGCCCAAGTCACTGGCAAGAGCATTGTCGCCAGCGTCATGCAAAAGCACACTGGCGTGTGCAGATTTCATCAGCTTATAATCATCATGACCGTTTTGGGAGACAAATCTAGCAAATTCTAAAAACATGTCAAGCTCTTCCAACAGGCCATGATTTGGGCCATGGTCATTTGTGTAGATTCTCGCAAGCAATGATTCAGGATGCCAGTCTGCTCGTAGGAAATCTCCTTTGCGCCGCGTGTCACCCACTGCATCCACGGACAATCGTACAGCATCGTTAATGTGAGGAAAAGATACAACAGGATTGCTGTACGTTGAAGGATTGTTCAAACGATGATTCCTTTGTGAACAAGGTAGTGATGAATATGACAGAACTAGAAGTGCTACCCAACCTTGGCTGATTGAAATTTTCTGGTGCAACTGAACTAAACCTTGAAAAAAGACAGCGAGGTGTGGAAATGTATCAAGTCCCTTTGGTTGCAAAAAGCTGATGTCGACAAGAGGGCCGAATTGTTGCCCAGCAATTCTTGTCGCTCCATAGTGATATATTTTGCTTTCAGGCGAGTGATTTCTTCCTGCAGGATGTGGGTTTGGTTCCCAGACAGTAATTTGAAAACATTTATTGTGCTGCATCTGTCCAGTTGCCAGCAAATCAATACCATGTGAACACATGATGCAATTCTTGTAGGAAGTATTGTCAAAATTAAATATTATGTGCTCCTCAAATGTAATAGTCGTCGATTCCCCTGGAGGATTTTCATTGTGTAGATGTATTTGATAATAAACAAATATGAGTCTGACATTCCTAGCATTATCTTGCACAGCCAGGCAACAATGGCTGGTTTTTTTTTCGACCATTTTCATTCCTTGTATGATTGGTGGCTGGCTATCTTTTGCGCTTAAATGAAAATCAGCGGCACTGTTAATCTTGAAATTGTCTGGGTTTGAAATTTCCACGAGCCGAGCATGAATGCTGTCTCCATCAGCTAAAAAAAGAAGGGCTTTCTTTGCATCATAGGTAGCCTCATCAATACACATGTTGGAATTTAATGGCACAAGAATCATGAAGTGTTCATTTTTGCTGTAAGACTTCCCAAGTTCCGCCAACACAGGGAAGACATTCTGTGAACGTGCCACCAGCCGGCAGCATCCATCAGATGCGTTGCTCTCACCGCCGAGTAAAGTATTTCTTGAAGTAGGATCTTCTCTGGAGTGTAAGGTATTTCTGGTAGCATGGCTAAGTGGACCATCTGGATAATCTTCTCCAGAGGACAAGTTCTTTGAATTGGAAATATTCCTTTTCCTGAACTTCATACAAAGAGAACTTCCAGGCTCTGCTGATGCACCAGCTTGTCTCACGATTCCGATTATTTTGTCAAAAGAAGCATCTTCAAGACAAATCCCATTAACACTTAAAAGCTCGTCACCAATGGCAATCGCACCTGTCTTCTCCGCTGGCAAGGCTCCACCTGTCAGAGGGTGTTTCTTAAAAGATCCTGCAATAGCCGGCAACCCCTCCATCTGTGACTCTAGCCGCAACCCAAGACCAAAGTCAGAGTCGGGAGTAATTCGAACGTTGTATTCTTGCAGGTCGCCAAGTTCCTCTTTGCAATCCACATCTGGTGTTCTACCAGTCTTTTGCTTTACACTTTCACTTTTTAGGTTCCCGCTAATGCATTTCTGATAATTTTCAGCATCCGGTACTGACAATTCATACGTACTCCACGCCGGTAACACCTCAAAAATGACCAAATTAAAAGCAGAAGTAACCGCAATGATAAGTAGGGGACTATCATGTTTGTCATCAGGCCACCACAGTATTTCTTTCACAGTCTCAGTAGTTCCTGACATAATCTTTCTGGGTACTATCACTGGAGGAATCAAGATGGGAACCGGAACAAGGCTGCTATCAGTGAAATTTTTTGTTGCTTTTGAGTCCATCAATATATCTTGAGTCATATCTGCAGTACTCTTGGCCTCTTCAGAATAGACTGACAGTGTTCCTTTGTTCCGCCAAGCCAAGTTTATAATACAGCCGCCCGGTCTGATGTTGGCTGTCAGCATGCCCGATCCATAGGGAGTAAACGATGAAATCCCTGCAGGTTGATTCTCGCAAGGACTTTTGCTATTATCAATCCCAGGAAGTAAGAGATTATTGCAAATGGGATTACCATACTCCAAATCTACTAAGTCATCAGTCGCCCAGAGCGAAAACTCTGCAGCAAAGATGTTGCCACACACGGCATGGGATCCAATGATCCGAAGTTCATCCGGCGGGCTATAGTGGCCACCCAGACTTCCGTTCCCAGTCAGTGAATGCGACGAGAGACCAGAGGATTGAGTATCAAGAGCTTTTCCTGTAGAATAACATGGAATGTTTTTTAAAGCTGTGTTCCAGGCAGACCAGATTCCACGAATTGAAAGGACTTCATCTCCTCCTGCCAAAACAGCCTCAGGATGCAACGAACCTTTTGGAAGCATAGAGCTGACACTTTCTAGCATACTCAGTGCCGCCCTTTGATTCCCTCGTTTTATAAAAGACATCCTTGACAAATGAATTGCTGGAAATGTCCCAGAAAAGGACGTCTCTGCCACCCAGACACCTGCTTCTGATGTAGTAATGGACAAAGGTGGGCTATGGTAATGCGGGGGTCTGTGAAAACTATCAGAGTTACCCATTGATAGAGGAGGTGGCAAATCACTTCTAGTTGGCGGAGTTGAGGAATCATTTGAAAAATATGTTTCCAGATCGCCCAAATTGAAAGCCCTGGCTCCATAGAGCCAATCCACGCGAGACCTGAGTGAAGTCTCCCACTGCACCAACTGTTCCCAATCTTGTTGTTGAAAAATTCTCGCAATATTTTCATCGTTGCAAAAAGTTAAAAGCAAATCATTCACACTGTTTTGGTTGTTGCTGGCCATCATCCTTTCCCCGGCATCGTTCTTTGTTGCAGTTGCTACAACAACTTTGTCGTTAAATCCTGTTACGCCTCTAAAGGAAAGAGATGTGATACTTTGCGAGTGCTGAAGAAATGGCCCTTGCTTGTAGAGAATCCCGATAGGTGATTGAATTTGACCCGCGTCTATTGTCGTGGTTGTTGTTGTGTGTTTAAAATTGCTTGTGCTTGTCGACTCAAGGGCACTTCCGTCGTCGTAGTCGCGAACAAAAGTGTGTACACCATGGTTTGCCTCTTTTTCACCTACCTTTAGTTTGCTGTTAGTAGAAACAGCCAATGCTTGGCCATCTCCCGAAATGGATGCGGTTACAACAGGACCTGGAAGTAGAGTCGTCCATAAAAGCAACTGCGCTGTTCTTTCAGAGCTGGACGCTCGCTTAGAACTTACAACCGATGATGGAGTTGTTGGCTTGTCATTGGCTTCTTCTGCTGGCATGCTGAATGAAGATGCGTCGGTAATATCAAAAACCGCCAACTGATTCCGGTGGGCCACGAGTAATTTCTTATCACAAGATGACGAAAGGATCAACGCTTCTCCTGGCTGAGCCAGCCGCTTTTCTTTGAAGAAGCTGCGAGATATTTTGTCGGTGTTTGAAGAAGAGTGCGCATCATCGTAAAATATGGAACGGCACTGAATGGTAACGCTATCTATCCATCGAAAACGACCGTACGAATGAACGGCGGGATCTGTGGGAACTGGGCGATACGTTTGGACAGCTCCATCAGACATGGCCACGACAATAATTCCCGTAGTTTGATTCGCCACGATGGAAACAATGCGCCTGGTACCGGAGGCACCACTGCAGGAATTAGGAGGGATGATGTCGTCGTCGTTGTTGTCGATGTCAGAGGGGGGCAAGTCCAGCGATTGAAAAACTAGTCGTGTTCGTGCACATATGCCATACACAGCTAAGCGAGGTTCTTGCGTGGTTGCAAATATAACTTCCATTCCTCCATGAATCAGCAAGCATGACATAGCTGGTTCTCTGTCACTTCTGATCGGCAGTACTGATGTTGGAGCTGTAAATGTGCGACCACCACTGTCCATCATCATGGCTGCACCTGCACCTGCCTGAAGACTGTGGTCAATTGATTCGTTCTTGTTGGATACAGTATCCTTCATGGTCATCTGTTCGCCGTCTTTGGCATCATCTTTCTTTTCGTGTCTTCCCAGCTCGTTTGGTGCCCGAAGAGCTCCCGGACGTATGCTGGACAATTTAGTGCCGTCTTCAGCTGCTGACGCTAACGCTGTTGCTGTTGCTGCTACTGATGTTGCCTTCATCCTCAACGTTTCATCATTCTCTCTGTTCGTATTACTATTATTCTTAATACCACCGTTCGCTGTCGACGACATCTCCAGGCTTGTGCGTTTGTATTTTGTATTCTCTACTGTTCGATGCAATAAGAAGTGCAATACAATCTGCACTCGAGTAAACTACTATTAGACTAGACTACTTCTTGCTTCTTGCAATTACTATTCATTCACTTCGTAACTGATGTATGATATTGTTAATAGTAGACCCTAGTACTAGGAGTACTATCGTATGATTCTTATTACTACTAGTCTACTGTAGCTAGACCCTACTGTTTCGGTTTTATTATCATTACTGTACGTAGTACTGCAGGGCGGGACGAGCCAGGAAATGCCACTACACTGAAATTACAGTTAAGACCTATACTCCGTGCTACCGTATTAACAGCAAATAATAGTATTACAATTTGTGAATGGCTGCTGTACAGTAGTACTACTAGTAGTAGCAGCCAGCCAGTGTAGCTATGTACTACTAGCTAGTACGTACTGTAGTAGTATTGAGTTGTAAATAAAATTAATACGAAAAATAAACGATAACTGTAAAAAAAATACAAAATTCAAATACAGGATTATTTACAAGAAGTACTGTCGAAGAAGTAGCTACTCTAATAGTAACCTACTAGAGTACTACTGTAGCTAGCTAGACGACTCCGGAGAACTCCTATCATTTTCGAGTACTATTAAATTCAACCAAATTCAACCAGAATGGCATCGTCCTTTCCCAGCGCCGCCGCCACCGCCACCGCCCCTAATGGCCCCAGGAATCATTCAAAAAGTCCACCACGACAGCAACCACAACCACCTCTTGCTAATCCTAAACCTGGCGATAGCGATGCGGCAACTGTAGCCTTGCCGATCCTAGCCGAAGCTCTGATTGCCGATGCCGTTGAATATCACAGCGACGTTATCATTCACGGTTGCGAAGATGAAGAAGATCCTGTCGCTCACTGGGAGTCCTTAGTTTATTTCTGGAAGCTTCTGGACGGAAGTACCAGTGCTGCTATTAGTACTACCAATGCTTGTACTAGTACTAGTACCAATGCTGGGACTGCTACGGCACAACAAAAAGAGAACCTTGCGGATGTCATTGATACAGGCGCGGCTCAACGTGTACTCCAACCACAACCGCAGCTGCATTCCTCTCTTCACCTTCATCGCAGCAAGTACGGCCGCATCAAGAACCGCAAGCTCATGGCTCAAATTCTCATGTTTGCCTGTCACTTGGATGCTTTTGATTATGTCCATGACAACTCCTACAATCACCACGACCACCTTAGAAACCAAAGCTCCGCGTTGCTTCTAGACATCTCTCCCATGTGCCAGTGGAAGCGCAGGCAGTGGAAGTGGCTCAAGAAGAAGCTGGAAATGCTGCGGCAATCGCTCATGCGAGTGGATGCCCACCTGCCAGTCCTGAAGGTGCAGGACGAAAATTGTGCTATTGACAGCCGCCGCCTCAATCATCCGATCTTTGCCAAAAAATACGACAAATTAATCACGCTTTTGGAGGTTAACGAGATTCTCAGCCTTATAAGACCGGAAATTGAAAAACAGTTGCGCGCTTCCACTAACGAGAACCCGTCTCCCAAAACGGTCCGTTCCCAGCATGAAGAGTCGGATATTGCACAGGAGGACTTGCAGGCATTCCGGTACGTCACGATCGAATACTAATATATACTACAGTAATACACAAATACCTGCCACGACCAAAAATACCTCCAGCTTTCTCTTGACCTGGCATTGTGTTGTATTCAATTTCATTGCATTACAGTTTGTAGGTTTAACACTCACACGTTTGCTTTTTACCAAACAATTATGTTCATTTTTACTCTTTTTTCATTGATGTCGGTAGACAAGCTGTGGCAGAAGTGGGCAATCCACGAGCCCAAAACTTTTTGGAACAGTTTCTCCGTTATCCTCGCGAAGAGCCTTCAACCCAAAACAGGACCGGGCAAACACAGGCACGGAACCGTCTCTGCCTCATGCCCGTTCGAGACATTCGTCAGGCCATGGAAAGTGATGGTTGCAATCTAGGAAAAGTACAAGCCAAGCTGACCGTTCTCGTCAGAGAATGGGCGGCATATGTATTCAAAGGCAGACGACCGGCACTGCGACGCTTGGGCTATGGCACTGCCGATGTTCGTGTCCATGCCCATGATAGTTCTTTCTCTGCCAAAGAATACCCTGACGAAACGTACCTTTCTCACAAGGAAAGCTCATCATTATCACCACCAGCACTACCAACCACCACCACAACAAACCAAAGGATTCAGGACATGCATCTTGCTCGACGGAACTTGGAAAGTAGTTTTCAGGATCCCCTGCCAGACTCCATCACGACCGCCGAACGTGCATTGATATTACGACAACGACGAACACAACAAGAACGAAAATCCAACGACATCAACAAGCGAAGTGCCGAACAGGACATCGACCTGAATGCACATAATAGTAGTAGGAACAAACGAATGAAATCAGCACAAGCCTTGCACTTTCAGGATTCAGATGATGACGATGTTGCAGGATACGAGGCAGTCGATGCACCTGTCCAGCTGTCTAATCTGACGAATGCATCCAACAACAATGATGATATCATGCAAAATCGCGATTACAAGAGCAGCGGTGGCGGAAAGCGCAAACGATTTACATTGGAAGAGAAACAGGCAATTTGCAAAGGAGTTCGCCGGCACGGAGTGGGAAAATGGGCGGATATAAAGGCAGACTTTGCGCTCGTGTTGAAATCAAGAACAAATGTTCAAATTAAGGTAGGTGCACTGCCTTCATTCGATTCTTTGTAGCTGACTATGTTTGTTTTGTCGTTTGCACCAGAGTCGACTCAACCCTACGTTATCCCCTCGAACTAAATAGGATTGCTACCGTACAATGAAAAGAAATGGAGAGATCGATTAAAGACTGAGACTGACTGAATCTGAATCAAATTATTTCTGTTGAAGACATTCACCCTTACAAAGTGGCATACCTCAACTTGTTTATCCGTCTTCATTCCTGAAATCCTTTGAGTGAGTTATTGATATTTCGCTGAAAAATCATGAAATTGGTTTATTTAATAGCAATTAGGATTCCAGCATGAAACCTGCATTCGTGAAGCTTCACAGAGCAGCACTGCGAACCAATGCATCGTTCAATACAAACAGCACATGATGCCACCCCATTATGTTCGTTGTAGACGGCACAGATCATTGCAGCCTCCGGACGGCAGAAGGTCGCGAGTCCGAATAGCTTCATTTGGAGCTACCAAGTGTATCAGGTATCAGACGAAGAAGCACCACTCAATGAAGCTCTAGGAAAAGTAACAGTTAAAGTTCAATGAATGAACATCTATGGGATGAGCTGTGCAATTTATGGTTTACAATCTGATATTTTGGCTTCTTTCGCTTTGAATCTTGCGTGGCAAGCTAAACTTTCACCAACCTGGATGGAGCGCTCGCGCCATGGCCACACGTTCGAGTCCCACAAACATCGCTTATTGCGGCTTTAAACCATGAATGGTGTGGGGCTTGCGGCTTCGCCTTCACTGCATGAGATCTTTCGATAACGTACGTGACCAGAGAAACAAGAGTCTTTATTCAAAGATAGCATCTGAGGCTACACTGCTAAATTAAGCTGTCAAAACAAGGCCTGCGAAAACAAAAGCCGAATTTATTGTTGGCGGCGCCATTTTGAGCGCTGTTGAAAGTTAGGCTGCTCCTTTGATTGGTGGAAGCTCGAAGTAAAGTTAACTTAGAGACTGTCCCAAATCAGGAACCCGTTACCTGCACATCTCAAATGCACGACAAGCTACCCTGTCACAATCCCTATTTTTGTCACCAATCCATTTTATTTACTTCTGTTTGCCTTGCGCCCATCAATTATTGATTCATTGTGTGTCTGGTTTTCTCACATACAGGGCACCTCCTGAATTCTCTGTGAGGTTAGGCAAGAAGGTGACCGCTGGTGTGTTAGCTTGTTCTTTCTGATTTTCGTTTGACAGTCGAGTATCAATGCTTTAAGTTGGACATGAGGTGGCCTCTTGATCCTTGATCCGGTATGAAGAAGGTTGGCACTTTTCGCTCTCCCACAGGTTTATCCTTCTTCGAATCTGGTGTGCCTTCGACTTAACGCTTTCTGATAGGAAGTGACAATGTCGTCCCATAAGACGCTGCTTAAATTCGAGTATGGAGCAGTGAAGTAGTCTACTGTCTACTTCGAACAAATTTTTACGATTGAACTTTCGTGCAAATATTGATGATTGTGTCCAGTCCCGACAAAAACCCAATGTCGTAGGTAGTCTACTCGCTTTCAATTTTACGCTTTAAACGAGCAATACGATAATTATTTTATTTCAAAATTGATTATTTCCAGTTCAGGCAGACACTTTTACGAATACTAATTCTGCTGCTAGCTGCTACCACTAGTAGCTATTCGTAGGTTTACTCGAGATTTTCTTGTAACCAACATCAAACATCAGAGACCTTCCATTACTCTGTGTCAATTGTAGCTTCTACTACAGTAGCTAACAACGATGAGAATTGATCTTAGAATATCGTTGTTCCTTTTAACATTGATAGCAGCCATTGAACTTGCTCGTCAATCGCTTTCGATTTGTCCCTCCTCTCCAGAACATGGTTTTTTTCAGCCAGATTCCAGGTTACATGGCCAGTCTTGTTCAGAAAAGCTTGATCAACTCGAACATTTCTTTGACTCGAAAAAGACTGCTCGACAAAAAAGTTCCTACTATATGAAACATGGGTTAAAAGAGGATATAAACTTTTTTGACAAATTTGAGCCTGAGGCTGTGTGCATCGCAGAGGAGCGTTTTGGTGGTAATCCCAACCTGCCCAGGCATGATGCTTTTGGAGATGGTCCTAAATTTGTATGTTATATATTCAAAATTGTATTGTGTCTGCTATAATGCTATAATGTACTCACTTGCTTTCTTGCTCTTAGATGTGTGGAATTGATTATTTGAAATCAAAAAATGGAGATTGCCTTGTTTACAGTGTTGGAAGCTACAATGACATTCAATTTGAAGAATCTACAAAAAAACACCTAGGTTGTGAAATTCACACTTTTGACCCTACAGTATTGTCCCATGATTTTGTTGGACACAATGTCTCCACTTTCCATCCATGGGGACTTGGGAGAGATGGCGAGAAAGCAGAGAGAGGAGAATTTTCCTGGCACGGACAGAGCCTACAAACAATTGTTGGTAAGCTTGAACACACAAATAGAAATATTGATGTTTTTAAAATAGACTGCGAAGGTTGTGAGTGGAAAGTCATGCCTGATATTTTTAAAGACATTCAAAAGGGTCTGCTTAAGATTGATCAAATTCAGGTTGAGATGCATAACCACCGCAACAGAGCCGAACTTGAAAGACTTTTTGAGGGTGCTGACGCAGCTGGAATGCGACTCTTCCACAAGGAACGAAATGGTTGGGGTTGTGAAGGTTACCGGTGTGTTGAATATGCATTTGCTAGTTCAGCTTTTTCGAGGAAAGTTAACAAACATTTTATCTGCTCCTGAGGCGAAGGCAGCAATCACGAAACAAAAGCACAGGTCCTTGCTGATTTTTTTAAAACAAGCTGTTGGTGCCACAGAGGTTGGCAAAGGGTAGACATGATATCAGGATCACGGTGGTATACTGTTGTCGTTTTATATGTACAATATCACATACTGTCTTGTTTGAGTAGGTCTACATACTTGTTGCTCTTGTGCACTTGGGGCTTGACGCTTGACCTCCCTGAGTTTAGAGTCTAGAGGATGCTAGACATGCCTGCAAAGGCACTGGCACTATTGAAAGAAACTGATTTCTTCCATAAAACGTGATCATTTTAGTTGCAAAGTTTGTACATTATCGTGGAGGCAGTTTTTAACTCTGAATAGTCTAGTGAAGTAGGGGCCAGTGGAAAAGGTAAAGATTCACGGGATGAATTGTTGAGAATCGAGACTTGTTCCAGGAAGAGCCGGTACTATCTACTAGCTCAAATCATAGTAAAGGTCAAATTCTAAAATTATGAGGTCTTACTACTAGTAGTCTATTCCTGAGATAGGGCCTTTCGCCTAATTCGGTCCCCTTGGATTGGTATTTGAGGGTTTCTCCTTAAA
>Ga0100402_1002712_pt1 | contig 19695 bp, 17 predicted proteins | sample CryGeyme20150102_FD_80419 | JGI IMG/M metagenome (GOLD analysis project Ga0100402, IMG submission 80419) | Groundwater microbial communities from Crystal Geyser aquifers in Utah, USA - Crystal Geyser metaG 2015-0102 | ecosystem: Environmental > Aquatic > Deep subsurface > Groundwater | place...
CCCGATATTTCAATATCCTCAAAGAAATCTGCTTCAATTGTGGTGACTTGGCGCCCAAGTGTTTCTAGTAAATTGCAAAACAGCTCTAAATTCAATTCCACGCACTCTGCATCAACATTTGACAGCATAGCCAACAGATCTCTCCTGGAAGTGCCGACGAAGTCATTTTAGTTAGAAGAACAAGAAAATATCATAGTACGCTCTACCGGACACGATAACCGGTTTGCTTACCAATGCTCCAAGGATGAGAGGCACTGCAAATGAAGAAATAATACATACGAAAGCTGCAGGTCCCCTATTAGATGCTGCCAGTCTCCACCGTAGTGCTGCTTCAGCACCATTTCCATGACTACAGTACTTGGATTCTCGTGGTGGAAAAGGGACGTCCTATCTGTAGGTGACAGAGCCGAGAGGAAGCGTTTGGTGCCTTCGTGCCGCGAGTACCTGACAGACGATGTGCTTTCATTGTTCATCACAGGAATGACCGGATATGTGACGGATGCGCCATCCACAATAGTGGCGGAAGTAGTATTCGTGGAGATTTTGCTTTCTTCGCCACCATACGAGCCCGGAACAATTTTGGATCCATTCTGGATCTTCCGTTCTACCAGCAGTGTTTCTGATATGCAATCAGTAAGCTTTGACCAAGCTTGAAATTGATCCGTTGATACAAAGTCGGAATAGGAGACCATGCGCTGTGGTCCAATTTGTCCAGCCTTGATCTGTTCGGAAAGGTTTGATATTGTTGTAGAGTCTTCAAGTTTGGAAGAAACTTCCTCTGTCATTGGATCGTAACGTCGTACCAACGCCAGCACTTGATTTTCGCGACCACCAGGAGTGGTCTGCAACACAAAGCCCGCCGATGTAGCCGCGACATTGCCTTGCTTTTGTTCTTCGCTGGTCCCACAGGCACCTGCACGTGCAATCACTAAATGGAAGCCTTTTGTGGGAACACCCTTGATGCCCACAAAATCTTCGCGTTGTAGTCGAATCGATTGACCGTCCACTCCCACGAGGGAGTTGATTGGTAGATCTATAAGGGCTATGGCGCATGATTCGTTGTCGACGACAGGGCTTGTTGTCTCTGCGATGCAGGTATCCATGCTTGTGTGGTGAGAAGTGGTTCGTTGTTCAATCGCAAAAAGAATGAGAAGCTTTCGCTGTAACAAGAGGATTGATTTGATGCGATCAAAGATTTTGATTAAGGATAAGATGAGTCTCTCAGCAAAAACTTGTGATGTCTATACAGACAGTTTTTGATGAGTATCGTGATGAGGGGATGACAAATTACTACCAGTACTACTCCAAAAATTATTGAAGCTGCTTGTTTGATGGAATATTGTTTGGTGAGATCACAATAATATTATTATCTTCTTGTGATAGACTTTCTGTTGATTTGATCATTAACCCTAATGAAGAAATCTTTCAGTGAGTTTCCAACTTGTTAACTCGACTCTACTACTAGTTGAGTAGCCTACTACTACTAGTAGTAGTACGGTAGTAGAGGACTACTACTGTTACTACTACAACAGAATTGCTGTCTAAAAATTCCAATACAACAAAATAAGAAGCTCGATCTTTTATCGAGACAAGTGGACATGGCAAACAGATTCATCCTCAGACTATTTCATCTTTTGTTTCTGCCTCTAGTATTGTATCCTTTCACAGTCGAAGCATACAATTTGCTTCCACAAACGATACGTAGTCCCACAACAACGCGTACTTCTCGCTCCACCGGCATCAATTTAAGATTATCATCGTCCTCGGGACACTCTCAAGACGGCAATTTACGTACCATGAAGTGTTCGGACGAGACTACGGCACGATTCGAAGGTCGCAATGTACTTCTTACAGGTGCGTCGTCTGGCCTAGGACGGTCTTTTGCACTCCAGTTAGCCCAATGTGGCGCCAAGACTCTGATCCTGAGTGCACGCAAACAAGCCGAACTAGAAAAAGTTGCCGAGGAATGCCGAAAGGTTGCCTCGATATCTGACTTTCAAGTGAATATTATTCTCGGAGATTTAGCCGACAAGAGTTCGGTTGCCAACTTGGCCAAAGAGGCACTCAAAATATGCCCTACGATTGACGTCCTGATCAACAATGGTGGCGTATCAAGTCGATCCAATTTTGTTGATACCACCATTGAAGTTGACGAACGTTTGATGCAAATCAACTTCTTGGCGGGTGCCGCTTTGGCCAAGGCTGTGGTCCCTGCTATGGTGAAAAAAGGACAAGGAGCCATCATCTGGATCTCAAGTGTTCAGGGACTGTTGGGTATTCCGCAACGGACGAGTTATGCTGCGAGTAAGTTTGCCGTGCAAGGGTACTGTGAAGCTTTGCGAGGCGAAGTGACCAGTTCTGGCGTGACAGTCCATGTAGCATCACCTGGCTACATTCGCACCAATTTGTCAAAATCAGCAGTTACTGGAGACGGCAAAGCGTATGGAAAGATGGATCCAACGACCGAAAAGGGAGCCGATCCAGACGACGTTGCCGTGACAATTTTAAACTCAGTAACCAATGGAAAAATGGATTTTACGGTGGCCTCTGATCTTACGGCTACAGTCGCAATATATCTTCGTCTTCTCTGTCCTGCGTTGCTTCGGTCCATGCTGGTCAAGCGGTTCGACAAGGCACAAGCCAAAGAAAAGAAGGACTAAAACGATACGACGCAGAGAGTATAAAAACTATAGTACCAAAGACAATGTTCGCAGAAAGGCAGAATAAATACCACCAGATGTTAGAAATGCCGAAAGAATTTAAGGCAGCCAACGTTGGTGTTTCACGCGAGTTCATGCTTTTGAAAGGGAATGGAATGATCATTAATTTTCAAAATTCTGTAGGCTTCTGAATTTTTTTCTCAAATAATTTGAGCAAGGAACCAGAAGCGTTGATATTCCTGATAAGATAGCCTTTTTCTGAAAAAGTAAGTAATTGCTAACCATTGATCATCCGTTGTTTTTGGCTGATTGAAGTCGAGAGCCCTGTATTGGTTGGCCGTTGGCCGCAGCACAGCACTCGGTATCAAATGTATCCCTCTCCAAGTTTTTCAGAGTTTGTCATTATCGTGGCAATCCCGAAATTCATCCCACAATTTGGAGCAACTGCTGACTTGTCCATTGTTGTCATCCATACACTTGGATACAGCCCGATACGCATCAGCACAACTCTTATTGGCAACGGACTCTTGAGGTGCTTCCTTCTGGGTGCTCTTGTCGCAATTTACACAGACAGGTTTATCCTCTTCCTTCTTCCTCATGACGTTAAGTGTGTTACAGCCAGTTATAAAGCTTGTTCTCTGGTTTGTGTTGGTTGCTACGATTGGTAATGAACAAAGAATATAGAGAGTAAACTCGTAAACTCGTATAGTACAGTAGACTAGTAACAAGTAGAAGTTAAAAATATTACTATAAAATACACTGACGAATCTGCTTTCCATCATGTGCAATCCATTCATCACACCCATTATTTATTCGTACCGGTACTAAAGTAGCTCACTTGCTCACTTTGAAGGCTATTTTGGATGACGACATTTCCATGACTTCAACCAGTCTTGCCATCTGGTTGTGATTTTCTTTTTAGTGACCAGCCGATCTAAAATACCGCCGTCATATTGTCCACATCATCAACAGAGAAGAAGAAAAATGGTGGCCAACACACTCTAATCCGAATCCTTCCCTTACGCTAGACTACTCCAGTACAAAAAGTAATCGTTATTACTAGTAGCAGATTACAACTACTTTTTTGTCCCTTTGTAGTATACTAGTGCATTTTCTAAAATCCAACATGGCACCAGACGCTGATAAGATCCGTCAACGCAAGAACTACACGGTCGGTGCCGACGATGTGGGAGCCGATGCCACCAACACGCAATCCGCAACCATGGTGGTGCGGACCATGGACACTCTCAAACCCAACGAGGTTTGCATCGAAGGAGTTGTTTACGATCTCAATGGCTTCGACCATCCCGGTGGTGAAACAATCGACATTTTCGGTGGAAACGATGTCACCGTCATGTACAAGATGATCCACCCATACCATACTGGCAAGCATTTGGAAAAAATGACCCGGTTGGGAAAGGTATCGGACTATGTCTCCGAGTAAGTCAACTTGAAATGGCTTTCTTTCTATTCTCTTCCGTTGTTTAGTTTGTCCAAACATGAGCTGACAGAAAAATCTTCCCCCCACACACACCTTCTTTCATGGTCAATGTTCAGGTACAAATTTGATACCGAGTTTGAGCGAGAAATCAAGAAGGAAGTCTTCAAGATTGTCCGCCGTGGACGTGAATTTGGAACTTTGGGTTGGTATGCTCGTTGCGTGTTTTACGTATGCGCCTTCTTTTACTTGCAGTACTTGTGGATGACCAATGGATCCTCGTGGGGACTGGCCATCATTTATGGCCTTTCCCAATCATTGATTGGGTTAAATGTGCAACACGATGCCAACCACGGAGCTGCGTCCAGGAATCATCTTATCAACGATATCTTGGGATTTGGTGCGGACTTTATTGGTGGAAGCAAGTGGTTGTGGTGCGAACAACATTGGACCCACCATGCCTACACCAATCATGCTACCAACGATCCTGATGGTTACGGCGGAGAACCCTTGATCCTTTTCAACGATTATCCCTTGGGACACAAGGCTCGAACCTGGGCACACAAGTTCCAGGCCTTTTACTTTTTGCCTGTCCTGGGCTTTTACTGGCTTTCCGCGGTGTTTAATCCACAAATTCTTGATCTGCAACAACGCGGCGCGCAAACGGTTGGAATTAAGATGGACAATCCTTTTGTCCATAGTCGTGTCAAGTTCGCCATCGCCCTCCGTCTCTTGTACATTTACTGCAACGTCGTATCCCCTTTCATGTATCACGGATTGACTTGGGAAGCCTTTGGTCACGTTATGTTGATGGGATTGTCCGAAAGTCTTGGACTGGCTTCCTTGTTCGCTCTCTCGCACAATTTCGAAAATTCTGACCGCGATCCCACGGCTCACTTTAAGAAGACCGGAGAGCCAGTGTGCTGGTTCAAGTCCCAAGTGGAAACATCCTGCACGTACGGTGGTTTCATTGCGGGTGCTTTGACCGGGGGATTGAATTTTCAGGTAGAACATCATTTGTTCCCTCGCATGTCCAGCGCCTGGTACCCTTACATTGCACCCAAAGTTCGTGAGATTTGCAAGAAACACAACGTGAAGTACGCCTACTATCCCTGGATTCACTCCAACTTCATCTCAACGGTCAAGTACATGCACGCTGCAGGAACTGGAGCCAACTGGGTCAAGGATCCGTTATCCGGAAAATATTAAATCCAGTGCCAGACGAACAGTAGTTTCGGAAAGAATTAAAATAGCTAGATGGATATTTGGAACTCTATATATTGATTGCATGCCTAATGTGTGTTTTTATTATTGCTGTGGTTGTAGGAGGAGGAAGAACTTCATCATTTAGTGCGAACGAATCATTTGAACATCTTTTGTCCAGTTGGCAATGCCTGCAGGATGCCCAACTTCTGTCTCTCTCGTAGCCAGCAACCAACCAACCAATCAAAAAAACAACCAACAGAATCCTGTGTAGATAGTAGATTAGCTAGCTACAGTAGCTATTGGAGTGCCGATCATACTACTTGGCCACCACCATTATGTCTACCTGCGGGTAGTAATTACTCGAGTACGAACTACAGTACTCCGTACTCCGTACAGCAGCAGTTCGTATGTTTTTGTTTCTTCCTATTCTAATTTTGGATTAAGATCGGGCAATTGCAACCCCGCTCGAGCTGCAGCTCTTCGACTCATTTCCATTGGTGTAAAGGCTGTTTCGGCACTGGCGTCCATTTGGTACAATTCTTCTCTGGCACGTAATTCTCGTTGCAAAATTAAAACATCATTTGCCAATTGTTTCAATCGCACAACGTCTGCTGTTTCTTTGACAGACCCACCACCACCAGCAGCATTATTATTCATAATGGACTGCTGCTGTTGCTGCTGATGCGTCCGATACTGTTGCAAAACGAAGGATTGCGTGGGAGACAATAATGATGCAGTAGCAGTCTTCGTAGTAGTAGCAGGAGCAGCAGGAGCAGCAGTTGTCGTTTTGGCCTGACCCGTCTTCAAATGTCGTAGCAGAGACCGTAAGACGTGAATAGGTTTAGAAGGTGTCGTCGTCATTTTGGGTTTGTTGTGTGATGACGATGGTGCTTCAATAACGACTGTAACAATTACTTCTTGTTCTCGAGTGTGTGTGCATGATGTGTTTACGTATTTACGTGTAGTCTCTAGTGTGTTGCAGAAAAACAGTTGTCTAGCAGCTACTACTAGTCTACTAGTAAAACCAAGCTGAAAATTAAACTTATTTTTTGTCTCTGTTGGCGTAGATGAGATTTTCGAGAACGGAAGCAGACGTTTCGAATCCACTCTGGCAGGCAATGACCTTCTTTCACACCCAAAGACACTTTTGAAAAAACAATTAAATAATAACAACAACAACTTTTTGTTTTCGCAATTTAATTTTTATCACAAACGAAAAACAAAAACCCAACCCGGTTGGTTCTCTTTGTCTTTCTTTCTCCATTTTTTTTAAATATATAAATGAGACGACGACAAGTTGGCTTGGATTCGAGTGATCGTGCTTCTGCCTCGAACCAACTCGACAACGACGACGATAATAATAATAGCTTTACCAACAACATCAGTAATCCATCACAAACAAAAGGCACTGGTAGTGGTAGTGGTAGTGGTGGTACCAAAAAATCAACATCCGGATTTCCATTACTGCGATTTATACTTCAATTTACTATTTCTTTTGGAATTATTGTTGGATTGTACTATTTAGTAGAAATTTACGATCAAGGTAAGCTGATGAATGATGAATGATGAATTTGTTGCCTTTTGCCTTTATCGTTCTATTCGTTCTGTTCTCTCGTTAATGGTCCTTCAAAGGACTTCTCTCGTTCTACGTCCTGTTCTGCCATTATTGTTGTTGTTATGATTACCAGTATTATTTTATCATGGTGCAGAATGCAGAATCCTCCATTGCCCGCCCATGAATGACTTCATGCACTTCGTTCATGAACGGGTCGGACCCTTCCAAATTTCTATTGGTAACTCTTTCACAGGGATAGGGTTCAGTCATTTTTCGCTTTTTATCCGTTCGCTCAAATAATAGTCTAGAGTAGTAGTAGTAATAGATTTGATGAGAGGCCTGATGGATGACAGACGACAGCAGTACCAGTTTTGCTATTACTGCTGCCGTAGTATGGACTTTCGAGCGAAAACGAAACAAATCTATTCATGGACAGCACAAACAAAAACGGAGGAGGGAAGGCAAGAAAATATAAAGAACTCCCAACAAACACCACCCACAACCAAATCCTTGTGTTTTTCATTATTACAACACGTTGTGCATTTGTTTGTTATTCATTATTACACGATAACAAACGAATTTGTCTGTCATTTGGTTTGGTTTTCGGAACTTGATTCCTTTTTCGTTTCTTTTTTACTGTATTGCATTTTTCTTTGTGTCATTGAATGGATTCATTCGAACAAAGTATTTCTCTTCCAAACAGTGAATTTTCAAGCAGCAGCAGCAACAACAACAACAATAACAACAATAACAATTGTTGGAAGGAAATGGCCTACGGTCGTCGCAACTTTATTGCCTATCATCGTGGAGGAGTTGTTGGTGCAAGTGGTACTGTTACTGCTCCCGGTCGTTCCTTGGCCAGTTATCGCAACAAAATTGTTGCCATTTTAGCTGTTACGGTAGTTTATACTGCCTTTTTGTACAAATCGGGTAGGGGCTGCTTCTTCTTCTTCTTCTTCTTTTCCAAAAGAGAGAGAAGAAAGAAAAAAGAAATACTTGCTGGTTTGGTTGGCTGCATTTGTCGATTTTGCTGGATTACTTCTTCTTTTACCTTGTCGTTCTCCTTGTCGTTGTCGTTCACGCAGATATGAAAACCTGTCCTTCTTCTTGCGTTATTGTCAGACCAAATTGGATTGTATCTCACTCATTTTGTTTTGCATTCCATTTCTTTTATCTTTTTTTACAACAAAAACAAACAGGAGGAGCGCAACACTTTTTGGCCAATTCTGGAGTTACACCCGACAAGGAAGTTGCTCAAGCTGCCAAGGAAGGAATGTCTGCCATGATTCATGCTGGTAAAAAACTAACAGTCGCAACGTGGAACATTGCGGCCATTAATAATAATCCCTTTGAGTATTGGATCACCTACAAAGAAAATCCAAAGTACGAGGAATTGATGGTCAAGGTGGAAAGCTTTTTGGAACATCCCGGAGACAAGGACGTTCCCGTTTCGACCGTCTTTACCGAAAATATGTTTTCTCAACTCGATGCCCGATTGAAACAAGTTGGATGGACCAGTGTTCGAAATTATTGGGACGACGATTTTAAGAACCGAAAAATTGTTGATGGTTTCATGAAGGTACAAATGATATTATTTCATGAACATATCTTTTTGTGTTGAAATTTTGGTAGTACAATGTCTGACCATCTTTTTTCTTCTCTATGTACACACACACTTTTCCAAATCCAACAACACAGGATAAATTGTTGGGTCTAAAGCGATTGGCATCCATGCCCGACCGCATCACCAACACGATCAATGTCGAAGGAGGAGGAGATCCTGTCTTTCGTCCTACTGTGATCAATATGTACGAAGGTGATTTGTCGACTAGTGATAAATGGTGGGCCGCTTGGGAGAAGTTCATGTTTGATGACAAATTGAAGATCAAGACAAAAACTGGTATTGAAGAAATGGCACCTTATGGCATGTTGCAACCCATTAAAAAGGCAAAATACCCAGAAATTACAGAACAAGAAGAAAAGGACTCGCTCCCATTGCAGACCTTGTGTGGGGCCATCTTCGACGCCATTCTGGTTCATATGATGAATTCCTGTACCGAACCAGAGACGTGGCAAAATCTAAAGCATACCATGGTCCAGGCCTTGAACAAGCAAAAGGTACCACATACGCTCAAAATATTGGAGACGGAATACGGCAACTCGGATATCATTACGCTGCAGGAAGTCTCGTCCTCGTTTATTGATCAGGCGCGATCGGGATCCTTGGGTGAGAAATTTCACGTTGTGGCTCCGGCCGATTTGGATTCTGTGCGAGACCAGAACAGTGTCATCTTTTTGAGAAAGGAAACATTCCCAGGCGGAGCGATAAGTGAAATTACTTCCATGGTGGAAGATTCCTTTCCCAAGGGCGTTCAAGTTCCGGTGGCCAAGGGTGACATTCTTGCCATTACCGCAACCAGTAACCACAACGTTCCATTTGTCATCGCTTCCTTTCATGGTGATACCAACGGTTTGGCAACCATCCCCGTTGTAGATGCTGTCGTCCGCGCCATGGGTTCGGATAAGGAACTCGTCAGTCACCGCCTTGTGTTTGGATTGGATGCCAACACGTATGAACATGCCACGCCCGGAAAGCAACAAGATGTTCTGGAGTTTGCAGAGTCCTACAAGGATCATGGTTTGACGTCTTGTTGGGGTGATACTCCCAATCCCGCGAACTACACAACCTACAATGCTCGGACCTTTTTGCAGCCTCAACTGAACAAGGCCTGCAAAAAGGAAGAAAAACGCGAAAAGGGGGACGTGAATCCAAAGGACTTTATCCTGTTTGCGAAAGATCACTTTGAAGTGGAGCAAACGTGGAAGGACAATACGGGAAAGCGAACATACATTGAGGACATGGCCTTTCCAACACTCGACTTTCCCAGTGACCACGGTGTCTTGTCGACCGTGATCGTACCGAAGCAATCGACGCACTAAATAATATCATCTATACTTTAGCTCTTAGTAGCACTTTTCTGTGAAGCGGTCTTCTGTGTGCATTCCTCCATTCGTTGTTGCGCAATGTCCGCCCTCGCCATGATTTTTTGCTGCATTCTTAAACTTCGCTAACGGATCTGTCCAAAAGACCTCGGTGAACTGCACTCAAATTCACACACGAAACAAATTAAACAGCCTTGCAGCAAGCGCTCAAATAGATGGACTTCTTTTTTTCTCTCTTCGGTAGCGACTACGCCTCTTCGATTTCTCAATTCAGTTTGGCAAACTTTAAAGGACGCTAGGTCAAAATCCGCTTGTACCCTAGCGTCCAAACATGGCAGAACCATGCTATAGAATGAAGATAGGATTGACAATTTATACATTATGATTTTATAATCACCAAACCTGGAGGCTGTCAGAATAGAAAGATCTTTGCTCTCATTTGGGAGGTTTTGCCTTTGGACTCTGTCACGATTATACTGACGAAGTGGCTAACATTGCGGGCTTCCACAAAGATCCAAATTAGAGAATCAAGACATACAGACGATGACAGTGGGTCTTTTTCTTGGAAGGAGACTTGACAAGAATCTTTCGCCAACTTATGACAGTCACCAGTAGTCAGCTAGGAAGAGAACAAAGGAAGCACCGCTCGTCTATATCGTCCATTAGGGCATACAGTACTCAATAGATAAAATGGTCCTTCATACGTTTGTTTTACTTTCTTTAGCTTCGAGCCAGTTCGCTCTAAAGCAAAGTGGGTAGAATTCCCATCATTATACCCACCATTTCGCAATTAATCTGGTTCGACTGAAAAAATCCCTTCATTCTAGCAGTAAAAAATGCTCTGCTGTCGGACAGTTAGTTACTCTTCATCTGCTTCAAGGAAATCACTTTATAGTGTCCCTTTTTGCTTGCTACACGACACGGACCACCAAACCATATGGGTGGTAACTAGGAAGCCTCAGCTGTACTCTCTGCAGGCTGATCCACACGATTGCGCTTGGGAGGTGACTCTGTCTCCGGTTCTGCTTTGTCTGGCGAAGCCCTCTTGTTCACAGTAACATCTTTGTCGTCCTTGTGCTCTTCATTGACATAGGGTGTAGTCACACTATCATCTGTTTTCTTCTCGTCGTCCATGGAATTGCTGGGTCCTCCCACAAGCCGCGAAACGGGCGACGGAGCAGGAGACGCGTGCGACCCGCGAAATTGACTGTTCGTCATGGATGCCGTTGGCGACGGAGCGGGAGACGATCGGCGACTGTTTGAATCCGAGCCGTTGCCGTTGAAGCTGCTGGTACGTCGTTCCGGTGTTTTGGGAGATTTGTTTCTCGCCGTGAGCGTTGCACAGTGACGACTGGCAATCTCATCTTCTTCCATGAATCGACGTCGATCCGCCTCTTCCTTGGCCATGCAGGCTTGTCGCTCTTCGTCGCTCAAGTCCTCCCACGCCTTCATAATTCGACCATTTAAATTCGAATTCACCAGGTACGCACTCAAAGGCTGTCCTTCCGGAAGCGTCTTTCGCACTTCGGCTTCTGCCATCGGTCGAAGACTGTCTCGCATATCCATGACAAAGAAATGAAAGGCCGTCTTGATAGGTTCCACCTGAGTGGGACTGATATCCTCTAGAGCAGCTTGCCGTAAACGTTCTGTCTCAACTTCGTCGGCAATCTTGTTCTCTGGTGACGCTTGAGGAGGTGTGTCGTCCCCGGTTTCTTTTGTTTGTTGTGGTTGCATTGGCTGATCAGGACTGGACCTGTTAAGCTGTCGCCGACCTACAGGACTGGCGCGCCGAGATGAGGATGAGGATGAAGTGGGTCGACTCGTAGAGCCATGAAGCGGGTTCCGTGAATACGGTGGTGTCTTTGAGCGTCCATCTCGAGAATGCTGCATAGGGTATCCAGGAGGAGGGGGCGCTCCTTCGTAGTAACCAGGATACACAGGCCGACCACCTGGATAACCAGGAGAGTATGCACTTGGGTGAGAGTGTGGATGATGAGGATATCCTGGTGGAGGCTGGCCGTGATGTGGATGGTAACCGGGAGGAGGAGGTCCACCATAGTGAGGTCCTCCTGGATAACCATAGGGATGATAATAACCAGGTGGTGGAGGACGGTACCCTCTACTCGTGCTAGCAATACCTCCTCCAGAGGCAGCTGGGGTGCCCCCTAGATCTCCACTGCTTCCAACCGAAGGTGGAAAGGGTTCTCCCTCTTGTGATGGTACGGGCACTGGCATGCTCTTACTGGAAGGTTGTCGCTGTCTTGAAAAATGTGGAGATATCGAATCAAAGTAACTTGTACTGCGTATGGCCAAACCTGATTTGGATGGTCCGGGATGTTTTTGATCTTCTTTGCCAGTGAATGGTCCTGCTACCATTTCAACTCTCCTCAACGTGAACTATTCGTCGTTTCTATCGTGATGAACAAAATCACAATACACCTCCCTACTACCTCCGTGAAATATCTATCCAATTTGAAGCAAACCCAAACCAAAGATCGTTTTTCTTCCAAACTTTCACTCCTGTAGTGTGATGAACAGATCAATTCAACTCAATCAAGCAACCAGTACTGCGTTATCCTTTTGTTTTCTTTCTCACAAGCACGATGCTCTCACAACGCAGTCCAATGCTGATGCTGATTAATGATGAGAGTGCAGTTCCTTTGCTTCCTTCAATCCACACGCCATCCAGCCCGAAGTGCGTTAAAAAGTCCCTAATGAACCGTTGAGTTATAAGGTTAGTGGTAAAGTTTTTCTTTTTTTTGGCAATGCCGAGTTTCTCTGGCCAGCTAGACTAGAGCCTAGACTAGTAGGTAAAAGAAAACGTACATCGAAGTGCTGCGAGCAATGCTTTTCTACGCTAACTTAATAGCAGTAGTCTAGTAATTTGGGTTTCGTTGCAGCTGCTTTCTTCACTTACTGCATTGGTGGTAACGAGTAAATATTGCAGATCAGCGTCTGCACCCACTGGAAATAGTTTTCAGATCGGCTTCGTGCCTCGTAATATTCGGCAAAGAGGGCCTTTAACTCCTCGATTTTATTCTTCCATTCCGGCTTATTTCGTGCAGAGAAATCGTCCATGACTTCTAAAATTGCATTCAAATGGCCAAAGGCAAACGCCAATTGAACTACCATGTACGCACTTTCGCAGGCCAAGGTGGCACCGTAGGCAGCCTGTGGATTCGGAGGAACGCAAGCATCCCCGCCCAAAACGACAACGCTGGTCTTGAACTTGTCCACCAATTCGCCTCCGGTGATGGTTGCATGACAAGCAAAGGCAACATCTACTTTGTATCCCCCTTCAAGGACAACGTTCCCATCGGCATAAGCCCTGTCCCGCTTTGCTTGGTTGTGCGCGTTTAAAGGGGCATTCGTAAAGACATAATCAAAGCGACCTTCGGGTATCTCTTCCATGTACTTTTGAACCTTATTGAGTTGGGCTACGTGGCAGCTATACTTGCGTTCCCATTCCTTCTTTTCTTCTCCCATCAGCATCTTTAGTGCGTTGCTTCTTTGACTCTCTAAAGCATTCTTCACTCTGGTAATATCCTGTCTGGTATTTCGCGCACTTTCTATAGTATAATGCCAATGTTCAGCACCAACTTCGCCTCTCCGGGCGCAATAAAAGTCCTTCTTTTCACTGGGAGAAATAGAGAGCCACATAATACACGAGGAAGTGATATCATCCCATTGGAATATTTTCATCTTTTCATCCAACCCAGGAAAGAGCTTTGCAGTATGAGCTCCGGCAAACAGCGCGACAATGTCGACTTGGTCCTGATTTGGTGTGTCAAAATAGTCGTTTGTGTCCACACCATAGTTCAACATGGCACCATATCGCTTGGCACTTGCCTGTGCTTCCTCAATCGCACTGCCCAGAATAATCTGAACGCGATCCGAAGTGATGACATTGGTTGAACCATCATCATTCGTGACGTTGATCCGCTGACGATATTCGATCAAATGATTGTACGCCTCTTCATCCAGCAAGGCTTCGGCGACATCATAGGCCCTCCACGAAGCTAAGCAGCACACATAGGTTGATAAGAGCATGGCATGAATTGTAGTATTTTTTTTGCAGAGATGTTGGTTGTCCACACACAAAATGCAGAAACTAGTCTGCTTACCATTTTGATACCGAGTTCCGACACTGCGAGGTCCAGACGCATCGCGTTTTTCGTATCCAACGACTGAATCGATTCCCAGTTTTGCCAAACCGGACACAGCCATACTTCCCCCAATACCTAGACCAACAACTTTTACCTTTACTTTCAATTTCTTTTCTGGAATTCGGTCGACAAATTGAAACGAATTCTCATAGAAATGGTGAGGGTAGGCACGAAAAAAGTTTTTCAACCATCCGTACTGCTTCATAATCAAATAAAGGCGTTCTTTTCCATCAAGACAAAATAAATCGAATTCTTCCTTTTTGTTGAGCGAAGAACCCGCATGTACTCGTTCGTCTTCAGTGATTCCAGCTCGTGCCAGAGTTGCATCGACAGAAATTTCATGAAATTCGTAGACCATGTAACTGACAGCCTTCATGAGTCTGGTGGCCACGGCTTCTTCTTCCAGACGCAAATCACTGAGTACGCGAGCCACTGCGGGTTGACTGTGCCAAATTTTGGCCTGGACACCTCGCTGGTTGAGTTTCCTCATGTCTGGATCTCGCAACGTTTCTTTGACAGCAGCAACGACTTCGTCCAATCGTTCCTTTGTTAATGCTTCTTTCATTGTAAATTCTTTGCTTTTTCCTTTTGAGCTAGTAGCTTCCTTGCGATTGATGATCCTGTGTGTTTTGTTATTATTATTATTATTTTGTATTGAGGCTAGTAGAGCTTCTTGCCTTCTTGCAGAATGCTTGGCGCTTGGCAACTGAACTTGCAGAAACACGAGCAAATAAATAGAGTCCTTGGTTGGAGCTCTCATTCTTTTTCTTAGCGTTGCATGACTCAACTTCAAAATCAGAAGATGTTGCCTGCCTGGGTGGTCACTACTGTACTACAGTACGCTATCTTCAACACACGTTTTCGTGACAGTAGGTCCACTTCTGACAAATCTTTGAGTAATACTTTTTGTCTTGCCGATGACTGACTTTTATTAGAGATTTGCAACAAACCCATCACTTATCTCATTACATTCAACTTCAAGTGACAACCAAGGCACACGTACCCAAACATCAGTACTATTTCTATAATGTTCCGTCGCCGAGGCCTATCCAGTCTCCAGCGAAAAGGATTATCACTTCTCTCCTTGATCCTGCTTGCAGACAGTGTGAACTTTTCCAACGCTGTCAAGTTCTGGTCTAACTTTGAAACCCTCATTGATGATACTGGCAACACCAATAAACACAGCAGCAGCTTTTTCAAGTTTAAAACTTTACAATCTACAGATCACCAGGAATGCTTGTCCTCGTCACTCGGAACTTGCAGTAGTGATACGCAAACCAACAAACGCAATCCCCTGACAACATTTCTCAATAATGCTCGACGAGGCATTGTGTCCCCAGAAAATTGCTGCGCTAGGTGCTACAATTGCATGAGTACCGCTGGTGCTCTCCAATCCTGCAGCAATGTTCCAAGAGGAGGCCACAGCCATCATCGTCACGCTGAAACATTGGCAGAAGCTGCTGCTGGTGCTGCCGCTTCGGCTGCTGCCGATGTCGCTCCCTACGGCTTGCCCCTGCATCTGTGGAAAATTATCTTCCAGGCAATTCTAACAACTATCAATGTGGCCTGTTGGCTCCTGCCACTGCGTAGTAAGAAAATTACCGAAAACAAGTTGGGATTGAGCTTGGCGAATGCCTTTTCGGGGGGAGTTTTTCTGAGTTTGGCCTTTGGACATTTGATTCCCGAAAGTATTCACGGCTTCAAAGACTTTCCGGAAGAAGCACCCTTCATGCTCGTATTGTCGGGGTACTTGTTGATTTTCTTTGTTGAGAAAGTGGCATTCGATGCCCACGGAGTGTTACACGAAATGGAAGCCGGAGGTGCAAGCCACGCGGGACATAATCACAGCCACAATTCCTCGGGTTCGAGAGAAGTAGAAAACGGGCCAAGTGGAGGGCGGGGGGCTGTAATTTTGCTGGGAGCTCTGGCCGTTCATAGTATTCTTGAAATGATGGCCTTGGGTCTAGCTGATTCATTTGGAGATTGTGCGCTCTTGACTCTTTCCATTGCCCTGCACCAGGTAAGAAGATGTGCACATGCGACGTATTTGTGATGATAATATTATCATACTGCTCAGAAGGCGAGAAAATCGGCTTACCTTGCTTCTTTGTCTTTTCGTCAATTAAAAACAATTCAATCAACTCCTGTAGCCGGCAGAATCGATTGCCCTTCTTGTCGCCTTTTTGAAGTCAGGCATGCCAAAAAATGAAATAATCAAATATCTATCGATCTTTAGCGCCATGGGTCCCATCGGAGTGGCTCTCGGAATAGCTGTTAATGAATTCGCTGCACCTATTGTGGATTCGGCCATGCTAGCAGTTGTGGCTGGAACGTTTGTCTATGTCGGTGCAACGGAAGTGATTCCCGAGGAATGGGAAGATTCTGAACACAAATGGAAGAAATTTGCGGCTCTCATGTCTGGAATTGTCAGCATTTTCGCAATTACACAATATACCATGACACTGGGTGCCCACTGGTAGCTTCCGTTTGTTCTTCGGTGATGTTTGAACAACTTGAATGATGACGCCTTTAAAATTAATCATGGTTAGAATGATGCTATTTTAAAAACCTGTCATATTTTCTTTATCTCGCAGGTATACCATCCAACATATCCCGTATCAACAACGCGTTAGGGCTTCCAACGCCCTCTCCATTTTCCGTCGCCAAAAGTTCTCTCAACAAGTACGACCGTGCAAGGCGCTCAGACTCTATCGTCATGTTCCCTCTGGGTTCACGTTCCAATAACAGTGCTGCTTGGTAACCCTGATGAAGAATGGATTTGATGAAGGCTCCAGAGGCATCCCCGTATCCTTGCGCTCTTAAAAGCTCCAAACATCGTTCAGTCGACTCTAGGATATCCTCAGCATTCTTGTTGTTTCCCACTACGGCGTCAGTCGTTGCATTGGCGGCTGTCGCGGCGAGTAAGAACGATATTTCGTGCCGCCTCGAGTTGAGTTCTCTCATGCGGTCATCCGCACCCAAGTCATTTCCTTCGACGCACATACTACAACAGCACTCAAAGTTGAATCGTTCGTTTAAATACAATCTTCGGCCTGTCGTATCGAGAGCTTCATCCGAAGGACCATAGGTGGTGTGAATCTCCTCGCCCACCTGTATATCTCGTGTCGCAAACACAAGTGATTGCTGAAGGTCTGGTCGCCACATGTGGTTGGCATTGGGACAGCAGGCATGATTGATTCGTGCAATTGTCAAGAATAATCCTCCATAATCTTCATCATACTTACTGCTTATGGCAACGTTGTTGCCTCCCCCGAGAAGAAAGCTGTTGGTGTGATAGACCCCTAGCACAGTCGACTCTTTTGTTTGATTCTTCTCCTCCTGACGATTTTGGCTGTTGGACAAGTCCAAGACACACTGCTGGGTTTCCAACGACAATCTCTGAAAGGACTGTTGGACGGCCTTGGCGTGCAATATTTCCGCTGCTTGACGCGTCGCCGCGGCCTGCTGGTTTGGGACCCGCATCACGGCATGTTCCCTCAGAATTTCATCCCCAATCCCAAAAGTGCGCAATGCTCGCAGACCCTTACCGGCAATAAGAGTGGCAAAGACTTCAAAGTCAGGACTAGCAATTGGCCGACGATTCCGATGAGCCTCCGAGGCACTGTCCGAGTCTACCTGTCGCAGTTGGGCTTTGTTCAAGAGCTGGTGACGACGCTGTTGGTCGCATTGCTCAATAGTGCCTCCGGAATCTTCACCATCAGACGATTCACTGCCAAAGCAATAAAATGCTGCTTCCAGTCCTGTCGAGCCCATTGTGTGTGTGTGCCAGTTCTTGTTCCTCTTCTTATTAAGAGTAGTAGTAGTGTACTGTAATGCTTTTCTTTTGTCGTTTCGTTAGTTCTGTCACGAAGGCTGCAGGTTAGCTTTTCACGAAATAGATAATACGCGAGTACAGTACTAGTACTACTGGGCCATTCCTGAAATTGACTAATACCAAATTCATTGAGCCAAACCACCATCTGTGCGAAAAAATTAATTAAGAGAAAATTTGGCTTGTGGAGCCAAATCCAGTGCGGCCCACTTGTCCAAGCTGCTTTTGGCCTTGGTCATTACCCCTAATTAATTTTCTAAGAAGATTCTAATTATATTTTTGTATGCAAAAACAGTAGGAAAATATGTTCTTTGTTGAGTATTCACCAAATTACCACTATGTAAAGAGAATATTCCCTTAAGAAATTTAAATGGCTTCCTGTCACCTAATTCAATTTCAGGAGTCTGCAAGACCAGCCAGCAATGCCAAATTGAAAGTGGTTTGGCTCAATGAATTTGGTATTAGTCAATTTTAGGAATGGCCCACTATGTACTACTAGTAGTAGAGTAGGTCTACTACTAGTAGCTAGTCGTATGTACTGGTAGTACTCTATGGACGTAGCACTGGTAGCTATTACTCTCTCATCAGTAGTACTGCTAGCTAGAGACGGACTAGCTAGTCTACCAGTACCTAGTCTACTACCGGTAGTAGACCTAGCTACAGTAGTAGACCTACTGTCCTTCCATTCAACTCGAAGGGTCTCTAATAAAAAAAGAGTTGGGGTGAAAATCCTGGCCGAACGGACTCAATCAATCACGAATTGCAGCCATAATAATAATAGTACCAGTAGACTCTAGCTAGCTACTCCCTCTGTAAAGGTTTACATGCGGGCACTCGCCTGCATGGCCAGTAGCAGTTAAAAAGACGTGTAGTACATTTCTACAGGATTTCTACTGAGGACAGGCCTCCTCGGTCCCACAAGTTTACCTAGAAGAAAATGTGAGTAGCCTACTTAGCAAATATTTAGCGCTTCAGTGCCAAGCCAGCCAAGTTGCCCTTCTCTGCAAGAAAAGAAAAGAGAAAGAAAAATAAAAGTCACGACAATGATCTCATCATAGCCAAAGTAGGATTTCACACGCTATTGTAATCATCGTCGTGACTTTTAGTTTTCTTTCTTTGGTCCTGTCTATATTAAGACTACTTTGTTCGTTCGGAATGAAGCTACTGTGTTGTTAGCCATACTCCGATTGTGGGATTGATTTTTCATTTGCCATAATTAGGGCAAGCAAACCAAAACTAACAATAACAAAGCTCTTGTAGAATGAGTAGAACTTTGTACATGAATGTAGTCGTCGTTGTTAGTTCTGGTTGTCTCGCCTGAATTCAAAGCACTAATACACATCCAACCATAGGAAGTAATCGTGGTAAACTTCTGGGATTCATTTTTCTTTGAGCAAGACAACCAGAAGTAACGATAACGAAGGGCTCGTAGAAGTACTAGTAGAATATTCCACATCAGCTTTGTCATTGTCGTTACTTCAGGTTTTCTTGCCATACTTCGTTGCCTTCATACACATTCAACGTCAGGAAGCAATGATGGGACTAATATTTTGGTATTCCCAACCAGAAAGGAGAGTAAAGGTTGCAACAACACAGCTCCTGTAAGACCAGTAGGATTCCGGACGACTTTGTTGATACTGTTGCTACCTTTAGTTTCCCTTCCCACTAAGACTACTCCAATGCAATACACCACTTTTACCGCGGGTTAAAAGCCGTAATGCAATACACCACTTTTACCACGGGTTAAAAGCCGTACAGCGAACAACTGTGCATCCCCGAGAATGTCGGCTACGACATTTGTCCACGTCAGCTCACGTCAAGGGTTTTCCCCTCCTAGGGTTTTCTCCCCAAACACGCGAGCCTCGATTAAGAACATACTAATGTGTGTTTCATCG
>Ga0100402_1002720_pt1 | contig 19654 bp, 19 predicted proteins | sample CryGeyme20150102_FD_80419 | JGI IMG/M metagenome (GOLD analysis project Ga0100402, IMG submission 80419) | Groundwater microbial communities from Crystal Geyser aquifers in Utah, USA - Crystal Geyser metaG 2015-0102 | ecosystem: Environmental > Aquatic > Deep subsurface > Groundwater | place...
ATACTGCTTTTAGTGTGTTTAAACAGACTTTAATTATCAGAGTAAATTCAATTTACAAAGTTAAAAACTAGCTTGATTTGCTTTAAACGAGTACAATTTTTTTTTCGTGCGTTTACCCTAATTAATTCATTTATTAGCAAAATATTAGTTCGTTTTTTCCATAGCTTAGGGTTTGCAAACCCTACTGTTTTGTTTACCCACATGTTTTTTGTAAAACAAAAAATAGTGAATTTTGAATAAAAATGCTGTATTTGTAGGGAAAAGACATGTCTTTTCCTGTATTTGCATTTTATGTTTTATCTAAATACACAATATGTTTAGGAAAAGGCATGCCTTTTCCCTACTCAATTTCAATATTTTGACTATTTTACTTTAAAAAAAAATTATTTTAGATATGGGTAAACAGTAGGGTTTGCAAACCCTGAGCTATGGAAAAAATAACACTTTTACAGAATAAAATTTGGTAAGTACAAAACTTGCTTATTATCAGTCCAATATCAGATAAGAGCCAAAAATTATAAAAAATAAAATTTACAAACTCAAAGTTATCACGAATTAGTTATTTGAAATTAACTGATTACTGGTAACTGATAATTGCTAACTGAAAAAATGAAGATTGCATTAGTAGGCTACGGAAAAATGGGAAAGGAAATTGAAAAAATTGCGCTTCAAAAAGGGCATACTATTTCTTTCCGAATCTCTAAAGAAAATAAAGAAGAATTACAAAAATTGAATACTGAAAATACAGATGTTCTCATTGAATTTACTTCGCCTGAAAGTGCCTTTGAGAATGTCAAATTTTGCTTAGAAAAAGGCGTTTCGGTCGTTTGTGGTTCGACAGGTTGGAATGAAAAGAAAAAAGAAATTGAAAAGTTAATTGCTACCAAAAACAAACAAAATCAAAACTTAGCTTTCTTTTGGGCTTCTAATTTTAGTGTTGGATTGAATATTTTTTTAGAAATAAATAAATATGCAGCCAAATTGATGCAAAATTATTCTTCTTACGATGTAGAAATTACAGAAATTCATCACAAAGAAAAGAAAGATGCGCCAAGTGGAACAGCTATTACATTAGCAGAAACGATTTTGGAAAATTACGATTCAAAACAAGAATGGCAATTAGCAGAAAATAATACGGCTAAAAATTCTATAAATCCAACTACTATTCCTATTTTTGCATTACGAGAAGAAGATGTAAAAGGAACACATACTACTACTTATTCTTCAAGTGTAGATGATATTTCGCTTACTCATAAAGCACATTCAAGAGAAGGGTTTGCAAAAGGAGCTGTTTTGGCAGCCGAATTTTTGAAAGGTAAAAAAGGTATTTTTGGAATGACTGATTTATTAAAAACTGAATAACATGAGCAGTTTATTCAGAAAAATTAATGTAATAATTACTCTTTCTTAACTACTTATATGTATCTAATCCTTTCAAAGTTTCGTTTTTAGAAAAATATATCACAGAACTTCCAATCTGTTCAAAACTAACAAAGACACAAATTATTACAATTAATAAATAGATTATGGCATTTTTCAAAAAAAAGCAAGTAGAAGAAGAAAATAAAGATAAAACTCCTAAAAAGAAAAAAAGTGTAGCCAGAGAATGGTTTGATTCCATTCTTTTTGCCGTCATTGCAGCAAGTTTGATTCGTTGGCTTTTGTTTGAGCCGTTTCAAATTCCGACCTCTTCGATGGAAAACTCACTTTTAGTAGGTGATTTTTTGTTTGTAAGTAAGATTCATTACGGAGCAAGAACGACCAAAACGCCTCTTCAAATTCCTCTTACACACCAAACTATTTGGGGAACAGACTCTACAAAATCATATTTAGATTGGATTCAGTTACCTCAATTTCGTTTACCTGGATTTTCGGATATTGAAAGAAATGATGTAATTGTTTTTAATTATCCAGCCGAAGAGCAACACCCAAGCGACCTTCGTACTAACTATATCAAACGTTGTGTAGCTATTGCAGGCGATGAATTCGAAATTAAAGACCGAGTAGTTTATGTAAATGGAAATGCAATGGAATTTCCACAGCAATCGCAGCACAAATACATGGTTATTACTTCAGAGCTTTTAGAAAAAGATACATTTTATAAGCTCGGAATTCCTATAGATAATCAAACTGGAGCCGTACAACCTACTCCTTATAATTATGATAAATATCAAGATTTGAGAGGTACTATGAATATGCTTATTGAAAACGGTAGTACTACTTTTGAAGGCGTAGAGAAATACAAAGAACAAGATGTATATGTTTATATTATGGATTTGAGTCAAGAAGAAGTAGATAAATTAAAGGATTATCCCAAATTATTTTTAGACGTGATTGTAAGTGTAGATGCTCAAGATAATTTATTCCCTTCTAGTAGAAATTATCTTAATTGGGATATGGCAAAAGCAGGAGTAAATGATTCTGAATTTGATTGGAAATTAGATAACTTTGGAACTTTGAAAGTTCCAAATGAAGGTTGGAAAATGCTTGTAACGCCTAAAAATTTGGCTCTTTATGGAAAATACATTAAAGATTATGAAGGAAATGATAATGTAGAAATCTCTAATGGAACACTCAAAATGGGTGGAAATCAGCTTTCTGAATATACATTTAAGCAAAATTATTATTTTATGATGGGTGATAATCGTCATTCATCTGCTGATTCTCGTTTTTGGGGGTTTGTTCCTGAAGACCATATTGTAGGAAAAGCAACAATGGTATTTATGTCTATTGATCCAGACTATGAAAAAGGTGGGTTCTTTAGTCGTATGCGTTGGGATAGAGCCTTTACAATTATAGAGTAAATCTTTACAGTTACCAGTAAATAGTTAGCAGTAATCAGTTAAATGCAAATAGTATTGTATAAATAAACTTTGATTTTGGTTATGTCTATTGCTAATTATTGCTAATTATTTATTGAATAAATGTAAATACTAAGGAAATATTTTTTAAAACATAAACAGTAACTTTATCTAAATTAAAATTCCTTTCGCAGAAATGCAATGAATTGAAATTAACTGGTAACTGATTACTGATTACTGATTACTGAAAATGAAAGGAATTATTTTAGCTGGAGGCTCTGGAACTCGTTTGCACCCTCTGACACTTGTAATGAGTAAACAACTTTTACCTGTCTATGACAAGCCGATGATTTATTATCCTCTTTCGGTTTTGATGCAAGCAGGAATTAAGGATATTTTGATAATCACAACTCCTCATGACAATCCAAATTTTGTCAATCTTTTGGCAGATGGTTCGCAGTTTGGTTGTAACTTCGAATATGCCATTCAAGAAGTACCAAACGGACTAGCACAGGCATTTGTGATTGGAGAAGAGTTTATTGGCGATGATAGCGTTGCGCTTATTTTGGGAGATAATATTTTCTATGGTACAGGCTTACAAGAAACACTCAAAAAGAGCCAAAAACCAACTGGAGGAATTGTTTTTGCCTATCACGTAGCCGACCCAAAACGCTATGGAGTAGTAGAGTTTGACAAAGATAAAAAAGCGATTTCTATTGAAGAAAAACCTTTAAAGCCAAAATCAAATTTTGCAGTACCAGGGCTTTATTTTTATGATAATGAGGTCATAGAAATTGCCAAAACATTAAAACCTTCTGCACGAGGAGAATACGAAATTACGGACATCAACAAGTATTATTTAGAAAAAGGCAAACTCTCTGTTGAGATAATGGACAGAGGAACGGCTTGGCTAGATACAGGAACTTTTCATTCCTTGATGCAAGCAGGACAGTTTGTCGAAGTCATTGAAGCAAGACAAGATTTAAAAATTGGTTGTATCGAAGAAATTGCTTATAAAGAAGGATTTATTTCTGCTGAAAAGTTAGAAGAACTTGCCAAACCATTGGTAAAAAGTGGTTATGGTTCGTATCTTTTGAAGATTTTGGCGCAAGAAAAGGAATTTGGCAAGTAAATTTATATGTAACTGATTAGCAAGGGATTTATATGATCTTTAAGATTAAATACAAAATAAATGCAAAGACAAAAGATAAATATTACTTTTTTATACTAATTTAATTCTCATTGTATTATCCTGTAATTATCATAGTAATCATATAAATCACTCGCTAATTCATTTGTGATTTGTATTTAACTTTACTCAACCACTTATAACTATTTCCTAGATTTCAATTCCAATTACAGTAATATCATCTCGTTGTGGTGTGTCCTGTTGGTGCGAATCAAGCATTTGCATAAGCTCAACATACTGCTCTTCCATTGGTAAATGAAGAATTTCTTGTAGTGTTTCTTCAAATTTTACTGAACCTATTTTTTTTCCTTCTGCATTGGGTTGGTCTATCAATCCATCACTTGTGAGATAGATTTTTGCGCCTTTTTGTAGTTTTATTTTTTCACAAACAAAAGGTTTTTCTTTCTTTTTTATTCCTCCGATAGATTTTCGTGTTCCTGATAGAGTTTGTAATTTGATTTCTTTATCTGTTCCTTCTGCTTTATTTTCAGCATAATATAAAGGACGTTTTGCACCTGTAAAATACACATTTCTTTCTGTTTCGTTTGTTTCTTCTACAATACAGAGAGCGACATCCATTCCATCAGCATTTGCTTTTTCGTCTTGGCGCAATGCTTTTTTTATTTTTTGATGTAATGATTCTAATATTTTATCTGAGTCATACGTGTTTTTTAGGTGTACGATTTCATTGAGTAAAATAATTCCAATTACAGACATAAATGCCCCCGGAACGCCATGTCCTGTACAATCTACGGCCGCAATAATTTTTTTTGTAACATCTCCCCTCTGAATTTCGATAGGCGAACGACGAGGAATAATGGAAGGAGCAGCCGTTTGGATAGTTGCTGTCCAATAAAAATCGCCACTTACAATATCTTTAGGACGAAAAATAACAAAATGCTTTTCGAAGGTTTGGTGTAGTGTTTCTTGAGAAGGTAAAATGGCTTGTTGAATTTTTTCGGCATACCGAATCGAATCTGTCATCTGTTTATGTTGATGCGAAATTTCATCAGATTGTAACTGAATTTGTTCGCTTTGGCTCAAAATTTCTATTTGAGTTTCTTCTAATAAGATTGTTTTTTCTGTCAAATCATTGGTTCTTTGAATTACTTTTTCTTCTAATTCTTTATTTTTTGCTTCAATGAGAGCTTGTTTTTCTCTTTCCTGTTGGAGTTTGTTATGAATAAGTTGCTTTCTAGTTTGATTAAAAGTAGCAGCTAATCCATACGAAAAAAGAGCCATTTGAAGTGTAATACTTGCCAAAACAATGGTTTCCAAATACCTAGTGGCTTCAATAATGAGTAATAATTCTAAAGAATAAATGCTAATTGCAATTACAAAAAAAGAATTTCCAAATAGAAAATACTTGACGTTTTTGTGTCCTTCATAATAGCTTTTAATACCTGCAAAAAGTAATGCAATCAATGAAAGAGGTAAAATAATCGTTGTCAGAACTCTTCCTAAATGCCAAAAACGCAAGAAATAAAGAAGTGTAATTCCTAAGGTTACATAGACTAAAATCTGAATAAAACGATGCCAACGAGGAGCAAAAATAATAGTTTTGAGATGGTCTTTAGCAAACATAAGCAGCGCAAAAACAGACAAAATCCCACTAAAAAGTCGTATTCCAACATCAAGGCGAGGATATTCCATCAAAAAAAGTTCGCCAAGTTGTCCAATATTACTAAAAATATAGGTAAAAATCAGAAAATTATAAAGGACATAAAAAATATACTGTCTATCTCTGAGCGCAATAAAAACGAGTAAATTATAAATAAGCATTACCCAAATAGCACCATAAAAAAAGTTATGAAAACTACGTGCTGTCAAAAATTCGGCTTCATAACCATCTGATGTATAAGCTGTAAACCAACGACGCAAAGAGTAGCGAGTATCTTGTGCTGATAATTTGGTACTGCTATGCAAACGAAAAAAAAACGTTTTTGTAGTCTGTGCAGGAATCTCCAAAACAGAAACCGAAATACCACCTCTTTTAATGCCTCGCTCCGAACGAGGAAGCAAAGACCCTCCCAACTGTTTAGAAAAAAGACCTTCTGCTTCTTCTATAAAAAGCGTTACCGAATCTATAAAACCAGTCGGAACAAGCAGTTTGTGAGTAGAAAAATGAGGATTTTTGATGCTCAAACGCAGCCAGTAGGTAGCCACATCTTCTGAAATATCATGTAATTGATAGGGCGAAAAAGTATAAGGATTCAGAGCCTTAAACGTATAACTATTATCTCTATCCTTAAAAACATCAAAATATTTATCTAATTCGTATTTTTCTTTCAATGAATCCAAGACTAATAAACGGTCGGTATTTATATTTTTTGTGAAAGGTTGTGCAGTAGATAAATTAGAAAAAATAAAATTGCATAGCAAAAACACTCCAAAAAGGATAGTTTTTGAAAATCTATTGATTTTTATTCTTTTCATGCTTAATAAAGGGAATATTTTGTTCTTCTATGCAAATTACATGATTGTTGGTTAAGATTGCAACTTATTTTGAGATTGTTGATGATTGTTTTGGTATTAGAGAGAAAGATTTACTGTACCCTACTATTTTTTGTAGTGTATGATTAGTTAAGGATTTAGCTTCGCCGAGCTTCGGTTGTAGGATTAACAGGATTTAAAAATACAGATAATACAAAATACGATTTGAATAATTTAATTTCAAGACAATTTATTCTTAAAAAATGTATTTTAGCTTCGCTGACTTTACAATTCATTCTCTGCGTTCTCTGCAACTCTGTGTTTAATAAAAATAGTAGGTTACAGTAGGGAAAGACACTATCTCATAAAGTATGTAAGTTGAAATTTTCTCATATTTTACATTAAATTTTAAAAGATTTTATAAACTTTATGATTGCAGAAACGTATTTTTAGTGGTAAGTTCGTAATTTTAAACCCTAAGGGTTTTTGAAAACCCTTAGGGTTTCGAAATTCTATCATTCACAATTCAATAAAATGTCTTTATACAATTCCGACAAAGAAGCAGCCGACGCATTAGCCAACCATTATCAAGACCTAAAAAAAGAAATTGCAAAAGTAATTGTCGGACAGCAGCAAACCGTAGAGTTACTTCTGACAAGCATTTTTTCGCAAGGTCATTGTCTTTTGATTGGTGTTCCAGGACTTGCCAAAACCTTATTAATCAGCACTTTATCACAGGTTTTGGATTTAGATTTTAGTCGTATTCAGTTTACGCCTGACCTTATGCCTTCCGATATTGTGGGCGCAGAAACGCTTGATAAAGACCGAAACTTGAAGTTTGTGAAGGGAGCAATTTTTTCGAATATCGTTTTGGCAGATGAGATAAACCGTACTCCTCCCAAAACACAGGCAGCACTTTTGGAGTCTATGCAAGAATACGCTGTTACGATTGCAGGTGTCAAACACAATTTGCCATGTCCATTTTTTGTACTAGCTACTCAAAACCCTATCGAACAAGAGGGAACATATCCACTTCCAGAAGCACAACTAGACCGTTTTATGTGTAGTGTTTATTTGGGTTATCCGTCTTTTGAAGAAGAGGTAAAAGTTGTAACAAGTACCACAACAAACGAAAAGGCAACATTAAATAAAATTATTTCAGCAGAACAAATTATTGAATTTCAGCAGCTTATTCGTCGTGCGCCTGTGGCTCAAAATGTGATTGAATATGCCGTAAATTTGGTTCATAAAACTCGCCCAAGAACAGAGCGTTCGACTTCTGATACAGATAATTATTTGGAGTGGGGAGCAGGGCCTCGTGCTTCTCAATATTTGGTTTTGGGTGCAAAATGTCATGCGCTTCTGAATGGAAAATACTCACCTGATATTGAAGACGTGAAAGCGATTGCGATAGCTGTTTTAAGACACAGAATTGTGAGAAATTTTAAAGCAGAAGCCGAAAATATTACGGTAGAAGATTTGATTCAACGTCTTTGGTAAAATGAATAAAATCATATAAAACACTCTAAAACAGATAGTTCAATAAAAAATTGAGGTATCTGTTTTTTTATTTTTTGTAAAATATTGTTTAAACTTACACGGTATAACTAAAAATAAAGTTAAGCTATATTTTGTATTTTGTTTAAAAAAATCTTGTATAAATAATATTTATATCAAAAGGAGAGATTAAGACTAAAAAAATAGTTGTTTATTATTAAACTTTTTAAAGATTTTAATAGACACCCATACCTCACTTTATTCAATTTTATGGAAAAAGTGAATATTTATGCCTTCTCTCTTATTATTTGAGTGCATCGTTAAATATTCAAATTCGTTACTTTACTAAAAAATATATTTTATCTGCTAAACTACTTATACTTTTTCCCTTACGAAATTCCCTAATTTCCCTTAATTACTTCCCTAACCATGACCAATCAAGAAATTTTCACTTGTATAGAACAAGGAAATCACAAACTTGTGCTAGACTTTCTTCTTGACTATTCTAAGTCGTTTTATTATACTTGCAAAAAACACGACAAAAATAATCTTCTTAGCGAGCATCACACACAAACTATCTTTCATGATGCTTGTATTCTGATGTATGAAAAAATTGAAGCCAAACAAATTACACTTCTTCAAATGACCTCTTCTGTCAAAACTATGATTTTTGGAATAGGTAAAAAAATGGCATTTAAAGAGGCCAGAGATGAGCAAAATTATTACTCGCTGCATTCATTTGTAGAAAATAATTTTAGTGATTTTTTTGATGGAGATGATGATGAAAGTTTTTTTAAGGAATTAGAAATGCAACATCTTACAAAAGCTCTTCCAACTCTTTCACTAAGACACCACGCACTCATTGTGGAAGGTGTAATCGAAGAAAAATCTAACTCAGAAATCGCTAAAGAACAAGGTTATAATTCTGCAAATGCAGTAGCTGTCGAAAAAATAAGAGCTTTTAAAGCACTTAGAAAAGCAATTCTTGAGATACAAAAACAAGATGAAGATTATTTTAAGCAATAAAATAAGAAAATGAACTTTTTAGATAATAGAGGGGTTGTAAGTTGTATAAATGACATTATTATTTTCATAGAAAATAAATTGCTTATCCTAAATTGTAGTACAACTTTAGGAAGCAAATAAGAAATGAACACAGCCTAAGATTTAGCTTTAGTATCAAAAAGCAGACAGCTCTAGCCACACATTCGTTGGCGCAGCTTAATTTGTTTGCTCTTTAGTTTAAGCGTCTTGTTCATAGTGTAAGTTTTAAAACATTTTTATAGTTTCTGATTTACTGATATTTTATGGCTTAGTGCAGGAGTTCGAATCTCCTCGTTCGCACAAAACAACAATCAACATGCGAACGTAGCTCAGTGGCAGAGCAAGAGTCATTGGACGTAAGTAGGTAATTTCAACGAATTATAATTATGGGTGGTAGTTAAAATCACCACAAAATGACGAATTAGCTCAGTCGGTAGAGCATCGGAATTTCCAGTCCGAGGGGCGCAGGTTCGATTCCTGTGTTTGTTACGGACAGGCACATAGGTTAGGTGTCTGTCCATTTTTTATTCCATTTTTTTAGAAAACACATAATAGCCAATCAAGAAAACTATCAAATGGCTCACAATAGAAATCAAAATCCATAAGAAATTAGGTTCTTGCATCGCTTTATATGTCCAATAAAAAGGAAAAACACTAAAAATATGTTTCCAAGAAGAATCAATAAAAAAGACTAATGCAGGAAGAACAACAAAAAAATTAATTCCTTTTATAAGTGTAATTCCTTCAATTTTGTTAGTTGCAAAAGTTACAACAAAAAGAAGTGCTGCCACAGCCGTTTGAGAACAAAGCAAACTATAAGCAATTTTTTCTAAGAGAGAGTAATTTTGGATATCCAATACTAGCAGTCCTAAAAATGCAAAATAAAATGCCCAAAAACTAGCTAACAAAAGACGATATGTTAGAAATAAAAACATAGAAAAAGGCATCACACGAATTACTGTCAAAACATTTTCATCTTTCTCATCAAGCATCACAAAGGCAATAATTACTGTACCCTACTATTTTTATTTTTTAATCTCAACGACGGTAAAACCTCGCTGACGGTTGAAAAATAGAGCCAAACCAACCGTCGTTGAGGCTCAAATGCAGCCGTTAACGAGGTTTTAAAAAATAGTAGGGTACAGTAAGGCATTACCACACAGTACAAACTATTTGCAACAATGATAGCTTTCAAAAAAGACTGCCATTTTTTAGAGCTTTTACCAGTTTATGAATCTGTTTATCAAATAATACAAAGTAGCACGACAAAGAATAAATTGCATAAAATGCTACTATAAGTAAATGGACACCTGCCAAAGCAGCGAAGCTAATTTAAAATGGATAATTGATAATTACATAAAACATTGATTATCAAGTTGTTATATTAAAAAATAAGATGCATTAATTTTGTATGATTACTCACTAGATAAAATATAGAGAATATTCTTAGGCATTCCGAAATATTCTTGTACTAAAAAAACCTATTTCAAATAAAGACAGAAAAGTAACTACTGCACCTATTTCATCCATCAAAAAACTGATTTTTGGGTTTGTTTTACTTTTTCTACTGCTGTTTGTATGTTCATTGATTTTCTATTTAAAATAAATAAACCGACCGTTTGGTATATATCATATAAAAAAGACAAAATAGTTTAGAAATAATTAGAATTTTCTCAAAAAATAATTTTGCTTTTAAGGAATAATAATCTTTTTGCCCAAATATTTAGGTTCTTTTCCTGTCAGATAATCTACAAATACTTTTACACGAGCTAATTTTTCTCTAACCTTCGTTTTTAGACCATAATTTTTATTTACATCTTTTGCATTGAAAGCAATTACATCCATACCTTCCAAATATCCCAAATAAACAGCCCTTTCATTATGGAATTTTTGAGAAATGACAGTAAACGAACTTTGTCCAAAAACTTCTTTTGCCCTAACCACAGAATCTAGCGTTCTGAAACCTGCAAAGTCCATAAAAATTTTACTTTCTGGAATTCCTTTAGCAATCAAATCATTTTTCATGTCTTCTGTTTCATTATAGTCTTTTCTACTATTATCTCCACTTACAAGTATATATTTGATTTTTCCAGCTCTGTAAAGTTTGACAGCAGCTTCAATTCTATACTTAAAATAACGATTTTGATAGCCATTTGGAAGAATTTTTCTTGTTCCCAAAAGTAATCCCACTTTATTTTTAGGAATATCTTTTGTGTTTTCAAAAACGCTATCTTCTGCTTTAGAAACAATCAGATAATCAGCTAAAATTATACTTCCTAGCATTCCTAAAAATAGAAAAAATGAAATGAGCATTATTTTTTTAAAGAGTTTCATAATTAGGGTAAGCTATTTTTTTATGCGAAAGCTAAAGCATTCGGTACATTTTCTCACGCTAAAGCGTAAGCTACATTTTACAAGAAACAAAAAAAACACTTTATTTTATCATTTTTTGACAAAATAAAGTGTTTTTTGAAATACTTCTCACGCTAAAGCGTAAGCTACAGGAATTAGTCTTTCAAAATAGATCTTGAAATTACAATTTTCTGAATTTCAGAAGTTCCTTCATAGATTTCTGTAATTTTTGCATCACGAAGCATTCTTTCTACATGAAACTCTTTTACATAACCATATCCACCGTGAATCTGAATTGCATCAGAGGCTACCTCCATAGCAATTTTTGAAGCATACAATTTTGCCATTGCCCCCGAAAGAGAATAATCTCCACCTGCATCCTTAATTTGTGCAGCCTTCAAACAAAGCAAACGAGCAGCCTCTACTTTTGTAGCCATATCAGCCAATTTAAAAGCGATTGCTTGGTGTTTGTGGATTTCTTTACCAAATGTTTTACGCTCTTTTGAGTATTTCAAAGCCAATTCTAAAGCACCACCAGCAATACCAACAGCTTGTGCAGCAATTCCGATACGTCCACCATTCAAAGTAGCCATTGCAATAGTAAAACCTTGTCCGTCTGTTCCCAAACGATTTTCTTTAGGGATTTTTACGTCTGTAAACATCAAAGAATGTGTATCCGAACCACGAATACCCATTTTGTCTTCTTTTTTGCCGACTACAAAACCGTCCATTCCACGCTCAACAATTACACAGTTGATTCCTTTGTGTTTTTTATCAACGTCAGTTTGAGCCATTACTAAATAAACAGAAGCTGTTTTTCCGTTCGTAATCCAGTTTTTTGTTCCATTTAATAAATAATGATCGCCTTTGTCTTCTGCTGTTGTGCGCTGCGAAGTGGCATCACTACCTGCTTCTGGTTCGGAAAGACAGAAAGCACCGATTATTTCGCCTTTAGCAAGTGGAATAAGGTATTTTTGTTTTTGCTCTTCTGTTCCGTATTTTTCTAATGCCCAACAAACAAGCGAATTGTTTACCGACATACAAACAGAAGCCGAAGCATCTACTTTTGAAATTTCTTCGATAGCCAAAATATAAGAAACGGTATCCATTCCACTTCCTCCATATTCTGGGCTTACCATCATTCCCATAAAACCAAGTTCGCCTAATTTTTTGACTTGCTCGGTAGGAAATTTTTGTTCGTTATCACGCTCAATCACACCTTCCCAAAGTTGAGTTTGTGCGAAATCTCGTGCTGCTTTTTGTACTTCTGCTTGTTCTTCTGTAAGTTCGAAACTAAGAACTTGTGGAGTATCTGCTACTAATGCCATATATTTTTTATTGTTATGGTCGCTCGTGAAGACACAAGCAACGGTTATGTTTTATTAATTTTAATCAAAAATGGTAATTATTGTAATTTCAAACAAATTCTCCCTACCATTGCTCGTATCATCACGAACGATTTAACTACTTACGTTCTTGATAATCAGACAAAAATACAAATTTTCAATATAATTTGAAAGTTTGCAATTATCTATTTTTAAGCCTTTTGTCGACTAATTTTGTTTGTGATTTTACTAAAAAAACGAAAATTATTGTTTATCAAAAGTAATATTGAGTTTTACAGTTACTGTAATTGGAATTGCAAAGCCTATCAACTGCTCTGCTATTTCTGCTGGAATTACAACATCCGTACTATTTTGAATAACTAATTGTGTATCTGTAAGTGTTGTTACTTCAAAAGTTTGTAGGTTATCAAGTGTTTGAGCATCTATAAAGTCTGTCAAATCTCCTTCTACCAAGCCACTAAAAGTAAGTGTTTGTCCATCTTCTGAAAGTGTCCAAGTTCCTTGTTGTTGATTGTCTGCTTCTCCTACTACAAAAGTTCCGTCTTCATTAAAAATGATTGCTTCTCCTTCTATTCCCTGTGTAGGGTCAAAACCATTTTGAATACTATCAGGAAGTGTTTGTCCAAAGGGAAGCTCAATTTCTGTCTCCGAACTTGTTACAATCCACGTTTTATTGACCAAGTTTTCTTTTGGTGTAGGTTCATTTTCTTCCTCTTTTTTACAAGCAGAGAAAATAGTAAGGCACAAAACAAAGACGAGTAATAAATTTATTTTTTTCATTTGATTTTTAATAATAATGAGTTGAAGATTTATTTTTTGGTTTCAGCCACTACGCCAGATTCATAAGCGATAGCTGTTTTGTCTAATTTGATACGAACACCTTTATCTATTTCTACCGTTACGGTATTTTCGCTTACATCAATAATTTTTCCATGAACACCACCTGTCGTAACGATTTTCATTTCTCTAGTTAATGACTCTAAAAACGCTTTTTGTTTTTTACGTTGTTGTTGTTGTGGACGCAACAAAAAGAAATAAAAGACTGCCACCATACCGACAATCATTAAAATATTTGCGATGTCCATTCCACCAGTTGGCATTTGTAATAACATAGATTTGTGTTTTGATTAGTGAATATTGATTTTTTGATTAATTACAAAATTACTAAAAAAATCAGTCATTCGGTTTTAATCGCTTTATCAATGCCAATTTTTTATATTCTTTAAAGTTTAGTTGGCACTTTCCTCTTCTTGCCTAGCTTTTTAGCTCTAGCTTTCTAATAAAATTATCAATTTTTAGTCATTTTCCTTGTTTTTGAGGTTTTTTACTCATTTTCCTTTATCCAAAAAATGTAGGGGTTTGTCTTGAAGTCTGTTTGTGTTTATCGAAAACGAAGGTAGTTTGGTGTTTTGGCGTGATTTCTTGCGTGGATTTTGAATAGTATCTATCAATTCTGAGCAATTCTAAAGCAGCAAACTTAAATTAAGAATGTGATAAGACTTACAAGAATCGCTAAAGAAATAAAGATACAGAAATTTTAAAAATATAAGACCAACCAGCTACTCACTTTTAATTATTTTCAATTATGATAAACTATATATTCTATAAATCGGAAGAGCTATTCTACCAGCTATTTTCTAACAATAATCGTTATCGCAAAACTGCTGAGGCAATGGATGCAGAAAACTATTATGAGTTACAAGCTGTTTTAGAATCGCATTTGCGTAGAGGATATGGGTATGCCGAATTCCAAAATTGGAATGATGCTATCAGAGAATTTGAAAAAGTATTAGCTATTCATCCTAATCATACAGAAGCTCTTTTTGGCTTGGCAGTTTCGTTTTATAATCGTTGGTTAGATTACGGAAAAGCAACAGACAAATATCGTGCAGCAGGTTTGGCTCGTCGTTGTGTGGATAACGAACCTCAACATTATAAAGCGATGCAACTTTTGAGTCAGATTTATAAAGGTGCCGCTTTGGAAGACGCAATGCAAAAACGCTCTTGGCATACCAATATTATGATGGGACTTGTCGGTGTTATGTTTCTCTCTAGTGGTTATTTGGGTTATAGTTATTTAGAGCAAGGTTCTAATCAAGTTACATTTGCTGACGAACTATTAACTCTTAGAAGTAATAATAATACAGCTAGTTTGGCTTTTGATAATGAAAGTTCGCCCATGCAAGCAGAAGGTTCTCTAAAATCAATTACTATTTTGGAAGATGAAGGACTTCATTTGCCAGTAGAATGGATAATTAATCCAAAGTTTGAAGGGCTAAAATTAGAAGTAGAACAATCTAAATTCAAGAATTTTAATGGTTCGTATTCTTATAATTTATTAGCTGATTTGTATGTTTCTACTGGTGCAATTTCTAGTCTAAAACTCAAAATTGAACTTTTGGATAGAGATGGAAATGCCATAGCGCAAGATGTAGTACAAGCCATAGAAAGTTTTGACCCAATAGCTAGAAAAGGAGAATCAATTCCATTTCGTTATTTGGAATACAAAGAAGAATTTGTAGAAAATGCAGCTTTAGTAAGAGTGCGAGTAGAAAAGGTAGAATATGGGGAAAATACAGAAATTAATACTGTTCCTGTCAGTTTAGACTGGAATGATATGAGTGATTTTAATCCAAATGTTTTGCTTTCTGAACGAGTAAGTAACTTACAAGAAGTAGAAGAAAATGGCAAAATAGGAGCTTTTCATCACTTTGAATGGGAAATCCAAAATGCAACAGACAAAGGACAAGTAAAACTCTTGCAAGCAGAAATAAAGTGGATAGGACATCAAGGACAAATTTTGGACAGCAGAATAACGTATTTTATAAACTCTTCTGAACCATCTTTGAAAGCAAACCAAATCCGTAGCATCGGAAGAGCCTACCGTTTGGAAGGAGTAAAGAAAGAAGACATTGCTCGTTATTCAGTAACGATAAAAGAAATTGAAGACTGAACTGTCGTTTGTGAGGAAACAAACAACGACTAAGATTAAGGATAGGATAGGATTGAAAATGGCGTAGGAATTTTTCCTACGCTATTTTTGTTTTTTGATATTAATCTATTAAAAACAGAATTATTGAAACTTCATAATAAGTTTATGTATGTCTTGATAAGAAACTGGCTGAGAATTTTTATTTTTGCAAAACGTAAAAGAATAGAGTCATTTTTGTTTAATTTTGTACTCAATTAAGATACAAAAATTTTATACACTATTTTTACTTCTATCAATCAAAAAAATACCCCATTCTCATGCAGAATAATAACCGTGTACTTGTCGTAGATGATGAACCCGATATTTTGGATTTGCTCAAATACAATTTGGAACGTGAAGGATATGAAGTAGAGGTTGCTTCCAATGGCGAAGAAGCGATAAAGAAAGCTGAATTTTTTAAACCTGAGTTAATTTTATTGGACATCATGATGCCAAAAATGGACGGTGTAGAAACCTGTCGTCAGCTTCGTGAAATGCCTGATATGATAGATTCGTATATCATTTTCTTGACAGCCCGTGCCGAAGAATATTCAGAAGTAGCAGCTTTTGATGTTGGTGCAGATGATTATTTGAATAAGCCAATAAAACCTCGTGCGCTGATGAGCCGTATTAATGCACTTTTTCGTAGAGAGTTTAAAAAACAGCAAACACAATCACATGAAGTGATTGAAATTTCGGATTTGTGTATTGATAAAACAAGTTATACCTTACAGAAAGATGGCGAACTGATTGCGCTTCCTAAAAAAGAATTCGAATTGATTTATTTTTTGGCTCAAAGTCCGAATAAAGTGTATAATCGTGAAGATTTATTAAAAAATATTTGGGGACAAGATGTATATGTTTTGGCTCGTACCGTTGATGTTCATATACGTAGAATCAGAGAAAAAATTGGAGATAATTATATCAAAACTGTAAAAGGAGTTGGATATAAATTTATGTCACCTGACGAAATTTAGAAAGAAATTAATGTAGTTGGCAATAGATGATAATAAAAAGCAAAACTTCTCTAGAAGAAAAAACAGGAGAAAAAAAAGATAAAAATATTTTTGATAGGCTTACGAATGCTATCAAACGTTCTTTGGTAAGCTCAAGAGCTGTAGCTATTATACTTTCTCTTTTGATAAGCAGTGTAACAAGTGCTTTTCTGTCTTTGATTCCTAGTGTTTCATCGGTAGCTTTATCGATTTGCTTTTTGGTTTCTTTTTCTTCTTCTTTTATGTTGATTTATATTGCTTTTGAGTTTCTTATTTTTAAAGAAATAAATAATGTTTATAGCAAATTATCTAAAATAAAGAAAAAAGATTTCAAATTTGTTCCTCCTTCTTCAGACCTTCTTCCTTCTGCAAATCCTATCCGAAGAGTAAATCAAGAAATTACGGCGTATGCAGGACAAAAACAAAAGGAAATAGATGAGCTTCGACGAATGGAAGCCTTTCGAAGAGAATTTATTGCAGATGTTTCTCACGAACTCAAAACACCTATTTTTTCGGCGCAAGGTTTTATTCTTACTCTTATTGATGGTGCAGTAGATGATGAAAATGTACGTGATGCTTTTTTGGGTAAGGCTGCACGAAGTTTGAAGGCTTTGGCTGCTCTTGTTGAGGATTTACTGACACTTTCTCAAATAGAATCGGGCGATATTATGATGCGTTTGGAAGAGTATGAAATGCAAGATCAAGTTTTGGAAGTTTTCGAACAGCTCGAAGAAAAAGCTGAAAAACGTGGAGTTACGCTAAAATTGGTTAGTCAATATGAAGAAGGTGTTTATGTTTATGCTGATTATAATCGCATCCGACAGGTTTTGATAAACTTAATTATCAATGCCATAAAATATGGAAAAGAAAACGGAACAGTAACTGTTACCCTCACACAAACAACCAAAAACCTCAAAATATCTATCAAAGATGACGGAAATGGAATCGAACCAAAACATCTAGTGCGTATTTTTGAGCGTTTTTATAGAATAGAAAAAAGTCGTTCGAAACAAGAAGGAGGAACAGGTTTAGGGCTTGCCATTGTAAAACATATCATTGAAAAACATAATTCTAAAATTAGTGTTAAAAGTAAAGTAGGAGAAGGAACGCAGTTTACCTTCAAATTGCAACGTACAGAAGTAATAGAAGAAGAATAGAAAATGAGGATTCAAGTACAAAAATATCTCTTACTGGCAAATCTGAAGATTTAATACACTAAAAAAAATGTCCATTTATACTGACCAACTAAACAGAAAAATAGAATTAAAAGAATTTCCAAAACGAATTATTTCGCTTGTTCCTTCTCAAACAGAACTTCTTTTTGATTTGGGGGTAGGTGATAATGTTGTTGGAATTACAAAATACTGTATTCATCCGAAAGAAAAAATCAAGAAAATAACTAAAGTAGGAGGAACAAAAAACTTTGATATTGATAAAATAATTGAATTGAATCCTGATTTGATTATTGCTAATAAAGAAGAAAATTATAAAGAAGGAATTGAAGAATTAGAACAAAAATTTCCTGTTTGGATAAGTGATATAATTGATTTGAACTCGTCTTTCGAAATGATTGATGAAATAGGAAAACTTGTAGGAAAGCAAAAAGAAGCCGAAAATTTAGTTTATAAATTGAATCAAGATTTTAACGAATTAGCAAAAAAAGGGGCATTATCTGAAAGATATAAAGTCCTTTATTTTATTTGGAAAAATCCTTTTATGATAGCAGGAAAAAATACTTTTATCAATGATATTTTAGAAAGAACAAGTTTAGAAAATAAAAGTAAAAATCGTTATCCTATTCTTGATGAAGAAAAAATAAAAGAATGGAATCCACAAATCATTTTACTTTCTTCCGAACCGTATCCTTTTAAAGAAAAAGATATTCAAGATTTTGCTCAATTAGTACCAAATGCCTATATTAGAGTAGTCGATGGCGAACTTTTTTCATGGTATGGAAGTAGATTGAAATATACTATTTCGTATCTAAAAAAGCTACAAAAAGATATTGAATTGTATTTTAACAAGTTAAAGTTAAATTAAATCATTTGTTTTTCTGATTTTTTTGCTCAAAATATAATACTTGGCGTGGTTTGTGTTTTTTATACAGTACATTGTTGTAAGACAATTCAACAAAATAAAAAGATTTCAATCACTTGCTTATTTTATATACTTACAAATACATCGATCAAAATATTTACTATTCTTACCCCAAATCTTACTTATAAAATGATGAACACGACAAAAAAAATTCAGACAATTATCTTGGCTTCTATTTTTGTTTTCTTTGTTGGAAGTAGTTATGCTACCACTTCTTTTCATGAATACTACAGCACTATTTTTACAAACTTGAATAAAAGCAAAATCAATAAAGTAAAAGATAACCCTCGTGGTTATTTGGTTCGTAAAGGCGTAAAATATAAGTGGGAATTAGAACAATCAGCGAGAGCGGGTCAATATACTTATTTTGTTCATAGAGAAAAAGGAGGCAAATCAAACCTAGTTTATAATACGACAATGGTTGCGATAGACAAACGCAGCTCGACAGGAGAGTATATTATTAAAATATTTTATTCTGTAAATAAAGGTTATAAATGGGATATGGACAGAAATACAATGCTGAGAATAACTTATAAAAAAGATGGTTCGGTAGATTATCAAGCGACAGGACAAATGGCTAAGTTTGAAGACAATAGTCATGGACTTTCAGCAGCAGAGTTTAAACAAAAAACAGCTTTAAATCCAAACTTTACAGATACTTTTGTACGCCACGCTGCAGCTTCTATTTCTTATGCAATTTATAAGTATCCAAAAATGATGAAAATATAAGATAATACGCTTCGCTTACTTACCAAAAAAGGGCTTCTTCAAATGAAGAAGCCCTTTTTTTTATAACTATTATTTTTATTTAGGGTAAACGCACGAAACTTTTTATACTGCTTTCAGTATGTTTAAACACACTTTAACTATCAGAGTAAATTCAATTTGCAAAGTTAAAAACTAGCTTGATTTGCTTTAAACGAGTACAT
>Ga0100402_1002728_pt1 | contig 19613 bp, 12 predicted proteins | sample CryGeyme20150102_FD_80419 | JGI IMG/M metagenome (GOLD analysis project Ga0100402, IMG submission 80419) | Groundwater microbial communities from Crystal Geyser aquifers in Utah, USA - Crystal Geyser metaG 2015-0102 | ecosystem: Environmental > Aquatic > Deep subsurface > Groundwater | place...
CATATTACTTAAGCCCAACAAATGCTACTTCCAAAAACAACCCCGGGATTGTGTTTTTCCCCATCCCGGGGCAGTTTTGGAAATCCCGGGGTAGGGATATCCCTCGATTGGTGACAACAAATCTACTCGTACTAGACTACGTAGTAGACATACTAGTAGCTAATAGTAGGAGTAGCGAGAGTAGTAGAGAGAGTGAAACACATTTCACTCGAGTTCATGCACGGACTGAGTGTTAAAACAAGTAAATACCAACGATCTGCTGAAGCACAAAGCTTGTGAAAAATCTTGCATCTCATGGAATTCGGGTGAAAGTAGTGTCTATGAGTCAAATTAAAGGCGGTGGTCGAGCGTCGCTGAGTGAAGAGACACAAGAGGCCTTGGCAGGACTGCTACTTTCCATCCGAGAACCACATATCAATATCACATCCGATCATCAAAGGAAGCACGAATTAAAAAAATTCGTCAAGAGACTAGTTGCTAGATACGAGCGTCGATCGTTGGCAGCTCAAGTCAATCGAGACGATGGTGTTGCATCACTGGAATCCACAGCCAGTCAACTCAAAATCGTGGAAGGACAAGCAGACAATACCAAGAACGATCACCCAAACCAGAAGGTCCGCATTGAATTAATTGAAGCCATCTTTGCTCCGCCGAAAGAAACCAGCTCGAAAAGGAGTCCTTCTGAAAAAGTCAAAGACAACAAGATGAATGATTTCAAAGAGGGTACAAAGAAAATCATGGCGCTGCCACGAAGTACCAAAGTAGAAGATCTCATGAAAGAGGCTAAATCCAAGCTTCGCATGAAGAAAAACCCGACACGATGTTTTATTAGAGAAAAGAAGGCTACCATGGTGTTGGTCGTGAATTTGAGTGGTATCAAAGATGGGACTAAAGTCTACGTTACCAGCCAGGAAGACCCGTCAGAAAAAGACGAGCCCCGTAAAGACGACGTGAAGGAGAAACAGGATTCTAACAGAAACAACGGCGACGACGAGAGAGATCCACTGGAAGGCGTCAAGCAAGCATACAGTCGACGCAAGCGTCCTAGAAATGCAAAGCAATCTCTAATGACGGGAGGCGAGCATCCATGCTTCGGGAGCTATTTGGATAAACTCCCAGAGCTTTCCTCCGAAAGGGCCAAACTTCCAGCTGCGTCGTGTCGTAATGAGTTTCTTACGGCCGTGGGTGACCAGCGTGTCTTGATTGTTTGCGGGGCAACAGGATCTGGAAAGTCCACACAGATTCCTCCCTATATTCTTGAGGGTATGATGGCAGCCGGTCAAGAGCATCGAGCCCATATCTTGGTAACACAGCCTCGACGGGTGGCTGCTACGTCTCTGGCCAGGCGAGTGGCGCAGGAAATGAACTCTCCCCCACCTGGAGCCAAAGGATCACAAGTTGGATACAGTGTCCGGTTGGATCGAGCCGTATCAGATACCGCCAAGATTGTCTACTGCACCATTGGGATTCTCCTCCGCATGCTAGTGTGTCCCACGGAAACAAATGATGACTTTCTGGATGATGCTTCGCCCGACACGGATTCTAAAGCGAGTCAGCGTGTACCACTGTCCAGTGTTACCCACGTAGTTATTGATGAAGTTCATGAGCGAGACGTCAACACAGATTTCGTATTGACATTGTTGCGACGTGTGCTGCTCGACAACAAGAACATTCGAGTGGTCCTCATGTCCGCGACGGCTTCAGCCGGGCTCTTTGTTCGCTACTTTGATGAAGTTGGCATGAAGCCTTCCGTCATTGAAATTCCAGGCCGAATGTTTCCAGTGGATATACATTGGATTTCAAAATGCGAACAATTTGCTGCCTCAACTGTCTTCGGCTGGTCACCCAATATAGTAGACAACTCTATTGCCAATCAAAACAAGACTCTGTCACCTCGCGCGTCCGATAAGATTGACAACAATTTTGTATGCAAGCTCATAAGGGCAATCATTCAAAAACAACAGACCGACGGCGACTTAAAAGCTAAAAATAATGAATCCGTTCGATCGAATGGGGCCATTTTGGTATTCCTTCCAGGCAAGACGGAAATTGAAGCACTAGCGCGGGCGTTGTACCCCGATGAATTGGTCGGAGATCGTAACATTTGCAATATATTGAAGCTGCATTCTAACGTTACCAAACAGGAGCAGCAGTCCGTCTTCATCCCAGCTCCTGTCGGAAAAGTGAAGGTGGTACTCGCAACGAACATTGCCGAAACAAGTATCACCATACCAGATGTATCTCATGTCATTGATACTGGTCGTGTAAAGGAGAGCCGTTTCAATTCTGAAACAAGAATCAAAGAGCTGGTTACCACCTGGACTAGCCAAGCCTCTGTCAAACAAAGAGCTGGTCGCGCAGGTCGTACATCTTCAGGAACCTGTTGGAGACTCTACTCTGAAGAGTTTTGCAATGAAATGCTTCCACTACAGACCTGCCCTGAAATTCTTCGGTCGCCGGTGGACGAGTTAGTTATGCAGATCGGCTTGCTCTATGAGCACAAACGAGATGAGATCAAGTTTTCCAACCAGAAAGAACAATCGAAAGGAGTTTGTCCGATTACTTTTTTGAGCAAGACTCCAGAGCCACCAGACGACAACAATGTTGTGCAAGCTTGTAAACACCTTCTGGAAGTAGGGGCTCTACGAATTATAGTTTCTAAGCCGAGGGTTCTCTACCGATTGACGCCGCTCGGTTATCACCTGTCGCGATTACCCATGGACCCCAAAGTTGGAAAAGTACTGCTTGTCGGCTGTATGCTTGGTTGCCTTGACAATGCATTGACAGTTGCGGCAGCGCTTTCCGCAACAAAAGCCTGTTTCCTATCGCGCTTTTCTGGTGCCAAGGATGTGGAGTGGCAGAATTGTCGCTATGCTCGAAAAGAGCTGATCGAGACTGGATTCGGGGGGCCTAGGTGGTCGGGAGCAGCAGGTGGGAAGAACACAGTCAAGGGTGATTTAACAGCTACCATTGCCTCCTATCGGAAATGGAATGCAAAGCGAGACAGAGATCGTGCTTTCTTCTGTTCTAAGCATGCTATTGACAATGTCGCAATGAAGGAAATGAGTAGCCTTCGCTCTCAATTTTTGGATTGTCTTGTGGATGCCGGCTTTGTCGACCTCAGATCCGAGGAATCCTACAACGAGGCTAAGGATGATGCTTTGTTGACAAGTTGTTGTTTGGTGGCTGGTCTCTATCCGAATATTTGCACTCTAATGAGACCACGCAAAGGTGGTCCCAGGGGTGGAAGGTTAATTACAAAAGACCAAGACGTTTGTAAGACTAGCAGTAACTCTTTTCAAAGAGATCGTTTGCAAAATGCATCGGAAAGTGGCAAGGATGCCTATGCAGTTTTTCATTCAAAACATCGCAGTGTGGGCACAGGCGCAAGGGCTGGAGAAGTCTTTCTTTCCGAAGTTGATTTTGTCTCACGCTTTGCTTTATTGCTTTTTGGTGGAGAATCAGTCATTGAAAACAATGCCCTCATTGTTGACAGCTGGCTAAAATTCAAAGTTGGAGAAAATGGCTCTGCAATGGGCGCCCTGGTTCTCATGCTGGAGTTACGGGCAGAGCTTGACAACCTATTGCTTGTTCATGTCGGCTCTTGCAAAGATAATCCAGAGCAGAAGGAACATAACCAAAGCCTGATCGAGTTTGTACGCCAGCTCTTGGTATATGAATAGCGCTGCGAGTGAGGACAACACAGCTAGCACCTTGGTCCTGTACTAGACAGAAATGCAACTTGTCAAATAACCAGGGCAAATAAACGACAATGCAAGTGCAATTACTTTTTGGCGTTTTGTTCTGCCTCTTCTTCTTCTAACGTCTTGTCGGCAAGAATTCTTTCGATATTGCCCTTATAAGCATCACCAATATAGCTTTTGCCCTCATTGTATTTCAAGAGTTCTTCTCTTGGATCCTTTCCCGCAATCTCCTTGACTTTTCCCAGGTTATTATCAGCCACAAACTGTGTAAAACTGAGATTTGCGCCAGCTTGCGTCCCCCCTGTTTTGAAACCGGCTCCTGGTGCTTCGGGTTGTCGAAGTTTGCCCGGGTCCTTTTCTTCATACTTGTCACGCTTCCGTTTCGCCCCTTCTCCTATCGAAATGGCATTTGGAGCTATGATCGTACCACGGACTCCAGCTGATCCGGTGGGAGCTCGGCTCTTCAAGAGCAAAGAGAGGCTATCCGCATGTTTACCAGCCTTCCCAGTTGGCAGCAAAGCGCCCTTTATGCTGAAGTTTGGATCAAACAGAATTTCCGTCTTTCCATCGGAGCGGCCAAGGAAAATTTGGTTGATCTTTGGGTGCCACCTTGCCACAGTCACCCCGGCAGAAAGTGAAGCATCCAAGTCTAGGAGTGAATTAATTGGAGAAGAGATCGGAGCTGTTGCTTTCGGAATATGATAGAAATTGACACCTCCACTTTCGGTTCGTTTGCCATCGCTTGTCTTGACAACGCGCGAGGTACCCACACAAAGGATAGTTCCGTTCGAATTGAAAGATGCTTTGCAGTGATCATAAATAGTAGGTGCATCAGCGCACATCACCAATGGAGATGAGGAGCGACTCAATCGTCGGGAATCCCATACTTTGCAAGTCGTATCTTCCACACTCCTGCTGGCAAGTCGAGACCCGTCCACACTGTAAACAATGGAGTTGATGGGTTTGCCATCCCCATGAGCATTGTAGACTGCACGATCGGGACGCGCTGATACTCGAGCCGTATTCCAAATCTGAATGCTCCCACAAGAGGTTCCCGCGACAAATTCTCGTCCTCCGGGATGAAAGGCAATGCAAGTAACCGACGTTCGTTTTCCCTTTTCACTTTTGGGTTGAAAGACTTTATCGCAGACAAGCATCGAAAATTGTGTCTTACCATTTAGGTTCCACAATCTAGCACTTCCATCCAAAGACGCAGTCAATACTATATCACGCTCCAGAGGATGCCAGTCCACTCCCGTTATGGCGGCTGTATGCCCAATTGTTCGAGTTTGATCCACGACGTACATATCGCCACGAACAAACTTTATTCTGTACCAGTTAAACAGTGGAGTATCATTGTGTCCATGCGGTGAATAGCTCGGGTTAAGAATTAAATTGCACCAAAACTTAAACATCTGACAGCGACATTATAGTATACAAACAAAGTAACGTACATTTCTGCTCCATCTCGATCCAGAACAAATGGTTGCAAGCTGCCCGTTCCAACCAAAATACGGTCGCCAGTATTACTGTAACAGATATCCGACACGACGTGACCGTCATCTGCTTGAATCATTTTGAAAGGCTCCTGTCGCAATCGATCCATACCGCCGAAATCGTACAATCGCAATGTATTGTCCGTGGTCCCCACCACAAAACGAGCTCCCGATGGATCCATACCGAGACATGTGACCATATGTCGCCGTTCAGAAGTATCCGGCTGCTCAATAGTCATGCGTTCCAGGATGGGCAGCTTGTATTTTTGAGCTGTCTCGGATATTTGATCCAATTGGCCATTGTCCTCAACAACATTGGGCGATGCTTGCGATGGACGATTCCCATTGCTACTGTTGATGTTTCGCACAGTTTTCGGTTCATGACCTTCTTGCGGTATATACTTATTGTAGGAAGGGGTTTGCTCCAAGGAATTCATCATGGCAGCAATCTCAGCTTCTCGTTTGGCACGTCCTGTAAGTCCTGCACCGGGCTCTGGCTCCTCTGCAAGTTGCTGTTCGGGAATTTGCACAGGAGTGATCATTTCCGGTGAAGCTGGAATTTCGGAATCGCCTGTTACAGTTGCGCCGCTGCGGTCGACGCCTCCTCCCTCTGTACTTTTACATTGAACTAAAAATACAGATTCTCGGACATGTCCAAAAATGATTTCGTCACCCCCGTGAAGTCTGCAGGTGCTCCCTTTCGCTAGAATGGTATTATTCACAGTGGTTCCCTTTTTACTTCCAAAATCCTGCAACAGGAGTTCGCCGTCCACAAAATAAAGAGCAGCATGTCGACGACTGATGCTGCCGTGCTGGATGCGAATATCTGAAAATTTCGCCTGGCGACCAACGACTAGACATCGAGGATTAGGTCGAATGGCGGTATCCACTGCAATGGAGATACTTGGGGTGGAGGTGGAGGAGCCCTTCGTTTGGAGGCTCCACGATTGACCGGAAGGAGGCTGTATGGTTGCCGTTGATGGGATATTCAACTCGTCTTCCAGGCTCATAATTTAGAAGTGTTATTGCAGTATAGGTACGATGGTATTTTGCCTGGTTGATTTATTGCTTTTGGTATGATTGCTTTGATAGACTAATAAGGTACAGGTGCATGAAAACTTGTGCTGCAAAGTAGTCTAGTCCACGTACTGGTGCTGCCCTGTTAACGATTGGTACTGTAGTTGGTTTTGCCCTTCAACCACTGATCTTTGGCCTTTTGATTTTGTGGGGTTGCGAATAAGACCACCCGAGCCGCGAAAAGAAAACTACACCAATTATTATTTCATGGATGAATACAGCAGCATTTCAGCCACTTGCGCTATTTTAAAAGCTGCTCGTAGTCTACTCCCTTTTTGGATGTGTCTGTAGGTCTACCTTAGCCACAAGCGGAATTCCGATCCACGTTCTGTCCCGGTAAGCGGGATAATCATCAGGAAAATACTTGAAGAGTGACTCCTCTTCGTATGGTATTCGTTTTCGGAAAAACATTGTTGCCGCCAATGCAAAAAGGAATGTATGCAAAGCATTGTTCAGCAATAATTGTGTACCCTGAAATTACGAAAAAAGCAAGAGGACGCGAGGCACAGGAACGCCGGGGGGAGGTGTTGGGGTTAAATGTTCGAGAACGATCCATCCACGAGTATATGAATAGACGAAACCCAGCAGCGGTAATTTCCACTTACAATGGACCAATAGTAGAACCCAACGTAGCTTGGGTGTCGCAGCTTGCTATAGATTCCGTGCGTGACCAACACATGATTGTCCTTTTTGGACGTTTGTATCCGATGATTAAAGCTTTCTCCAGCCGTGCACATGGCGAGACTTCGAATGGCTTGTGCCAAAATTACCATCACAAAGCCTACAATGGTACAAGTGCTACTCTGAAACGAAGGAAAGACAAGAAATCGGAGCCAAAACTCAGTAGTACTCGTCAAAAATGCGGCCGTATATCCTATTGAATGATTCACCAAAAAGCTCTCAGAAGCCGCCACAGATGGATTATAGATGGCTGTCGTAAAAAACTCCAATAGATGAAATGTAGATAATAACACCATGTAAATGCACCAACGAAGCAACAGTGCCACTCGAGCTCCTCCCAAAATAGTATCGAGTAAGGGAAATGATACAACAAAATGGTGGACGAGCAGCATGCCAGAAAAGGAAACATGAAATCCCCAAATAATTCCCAACGCGAGAGCTAACGAAGCTACACGACCCAATCCCTGTTGGACGCAGCAGTAAGAGAAAAAGTCAGAAACATACACGCAATGATCTAGAGATATAAACATGAACAACATCGAACAAACACATCAAACATCAACAACATGGTTGGAAGATCCTTACTCGGTCCTTCAAAAATTCATCATTTGGACCCCAGCTCTCAAAGGACAGAACTGCCTGAATCCTCTGCAAGTATCCTCTGAGTAGAGATTCCATTCAGATACACTGAGCAGTATAGCAATTGGATACTAACTTCTAAAAACGTTGTTGTTTTTCTCTGTTGTCAAGCAAGTTTCTGTATTGTTGTCATCGATCATCGTATCACATCAAGGATCATGTTTGCATCTTTTGAATCATGATGATGTCAAATTCATGACTCAAATGTGAGTCTTTCGAAAGGGTGACGATCTTCACAAGTTCAACTCGAGTGAAGACCGAAAAAAAGGAGAGAAGTCGTCGTTTTTGCGTACCGTACTCCCATCATCGCTGCAACGTCGTCCTTTGATTCCTGTCCTCCTTTCGCTGCTTGAAACCAGCTTCGATAGGTTGTTAAAAGTTTTTGATATTGTTATACCTTTAACCTTTAACACCAATCCACTAATACCTTTCAAAATTCTAAAAAGATGGTCCGAATTACAACCCTTTCCGTTGTGGCCTTGATGGCCTCCAGTGCGAGTGGTTTTGCTCCCGCCTCCCTGCACACTTCCTTCTCGAGCACTACCGAGCTTGGATTGAATCGTCGTGATGCCATGAACACTGTTGGCCTCGCTATTGGTGGAATTTTGACTGGTGCGTTTGCCCCCGAGGCCAGCAATGCCGTCTCCAACCCAGCACTCCAGGTAGGTAGTTTTTGGAAGAGTTTTCCTTTGCACATTTCTGTACGACTATTTAGAATTGCTCACTAAAATATATGTTTGGACAATTTTTGTCCAAACCCAGACAATGAAAGGGGCCAAAAAGACAAAGGGTGCCTTCATCCCTGGCAAGGGCATGAGACAATATGAGACTTTTGATGAGCTTGTAGCTGTTTCCAATCCTGCACTCCAGGTAAGTTTTGAGACTGGAACTTGATTTGGTATTCCTCTAGATGTTGGGTTTTCATACTTACTGAATGCATTTTGTTTATTTTAGACAATGAAAGGAGCCAAAAAGACAAAGGGTGCCTTCATCCCTGGAAAGGGCATGAGACAATATGAGACTTTTGATGAGCTTGTAGCTGTTTCCAACCCAGCGCTCCAGGTACGTTTCTGGACTGGAACTTGATTTGGTATTCTTGTAGATATTGGTTTTTCATAGTTACTAACTGCATTTTGTTTATTCTAGACAATGAAAGGCGCCAAAAAGACAAAAGGGGCCTTCATCCCTGGCAAGGGCATGAGGCAATATGAGACTTTTGATGAGCTTGTAGCTGTTTCCAACCCAGCACTCGAGACAATGAAGGGCAAAAAAAAGACAAAGGGTGCCTTTATCCCAGGAAAGGGAATGCGGGCTCACCAGTCCTTTGAAGAGTTAGCATGAATTTTCAACAGCCATGCAGTTGATGAGGAACAACGCAAAAATATGCTCCGCTTGAGCACATCAACAATCAGCACATGATGGAAGAGAGACACCTATCCACGATGAGTGATGTCTTACACCTAATAATTCATGGTAGATGGAAAGATATTAGCACAATCACGGTCTTCCAATTCAATTTTGTTGCTGAGGCGGTCGGCAAGTAGGCGGCCTTTTGCCGGGCCAGTCTATTTCTACGTGGTAGGCTTGTGCCAGTTTGAGTAATTTGGCGTCATCGCCGCGCTTCCCTAGCAATTGGATTCCCATGGGTAATTGGTTCTCTCCAAATCCAGCGGGAATCGTTATGGCAGGGACGCCCGCCAAGCTTGCCGGTATGGCAATTGTCATCCATTCGTGATAGGTTTTCATTCTCGTTTCTTCAATTTTCTGTGGCCATTTCCATTCGGCTGGAAACGGCCATGTTTGTGCAGTTGGTAGTGCTAGAGCGTCGTACTTTTCGAATAAGTTTTCCAGACAAGTAGACCACTTTCGTGCAATATTTCCGGCCTCCTTGCATTCTTCTTTGGAAGAAGCCATCCCTTTTCGGACTTCCCATTTCAATTCTTGTCTCATGGGCGCTACCAAGAGAAAGGAATGCAGTAGTAAGGAGGGATAAGGAAAGTTGGAGGCAATGATTTTAGCTCTTATGGTAGTCCAACTCTTCCACAACTCAGTCAAATCAAAGACTGGTTCCGTCATATCTGTCACAGTGACACCCTTGTCGACTAAGACACTAAGCGCCGCCCGACTTAGAGTGAGAATTCCCTCTTCTACTGGAATGTTGCCACCCCAATCGCCGAGCCATGCGATTTTGAATCCACTAACGTTCGGTTTATCCTCAATCGTAGCTTCTCCAGAGCTGTTCGATCCTTTCATGATATCCATCAAAAGAGCCAAATCTCTTGGACTGCGAGCCATGGGTCCAGGCGTACTGATGGGGTATGGCAGTAGGTTGACGTTGGGATTTTGGGAATCGGTAGTTTCGGGAATACTGCCGGCTGTCGGTCGATGGCTGTAAATATTGTTCCATCCAGCAGGATTGCGAAGAGATCCCATCATGTCCGAGCCATCTGCCAAACAAAGCATCCGAGCTGCCAGAGCCACGGCTGCTCCACCCGAACTCCCACCAGCACTCTTGTCGGTAGCGTAAGGATTCACTGTTGTGCCCCATCGTTTATTAAAGGTATGCGATCCAACTCCCAACTCGGGAGCATTTGTTTTTCCAATCACAATCGCTCCTTCGTCTATAATTTTCTGGACAAATAGGTCACTTTTCTTGGGATAGTGAAAACGAAAGAGAGGACTACCACCCATGGTCGTAGGCAGACCAGCAGCATTGGACATGTCCTTGATAGCAATTGGAATACCCAGCAATCTACCAGAATGTGCGCCTTTCTTGCGCAACGTTTGATCACATTGACGAGCTTGTTCTAGCAGCTCGTTTCGATTCCGCAGTGCTATAATAGCATTGAGGTTGGAAAGAGAGGCAACACGGTCCAAGGTAGCTGTCATCAAATCTTCGGCGGATATCCGTCCCTCGGCAAGCTCTTCCCGAACTGCGGTGGCATCGAGCTGCAATATATCTTTCGACGACAACTCTTTGGAGGACATGACTATAGTTGCAACGATGCGATACAGTGGAGACCTGAATAGATGACACCAGTACACTAAGTATCTGTGGACCTGTGGAGAGCCTACTACTGTAGTACGAGTACTCTTTTAAACGTAAACTTTAAACTAAACGAGCTGCATGCCTGGGGGTGCAGTTTTTTGTTGTTTGATCTTTCACTGGGTCACGAGTATCCACGAACCAAACGTTTCTGTTCTCTTCGCTTGTTGTTAAAAAAAAGAATACCATCACTCATCTTTTGATGAACATGATGCTTTTACACCAGTTCTTGATATTTTTACTACAAGTCGCCTTATATCCTCTTTATGCCTCCGCCAAGCGCAATGGCATCGTGAAAATCAACAATGGTGTTGCGTTGGAGGTAATTTCTGACAGCATCTTTCGTATTTTCCGCTGTGGCCATGGCTGTGTTGCCACTGCCACTCAACAGATGCAGCAGAGAGCCAGTCTAGTGGTACTCGACGAGGCAAAGGACGATCAAGTAAAGTATGGTATATCCGTTCTTGCTGGAACCTTAATCGTGTCTACCCGGAAACTTGTTGCCAAGGCATCTATTGCAACGGGTCTGGTCGACTTTTATCGTCGGGATCGAGGAACCTTGTTGTTGAAAGAGTCTTCTTCTACATTCAACCGCAACGATAATACCACCGTCTCACAAGAATGGGATCTTCAGTCAAGGAAAGAGGCTATGTTTGGTGGAGGTCAATATGTGAATGGCTTTCTCAATTACCGCTCCGCACCCATTCTCATGGCTCAGTTCAACACCGAAGCGGTTGTGCCCTTTGTCTTGTCCAGTGAAAAGTATGGGATTTTGTGGGATTTATACGGGGAAACCATGATGAATGAGCCACAGCAAGAAATTTTGCTCGATGATCATTTTCGTGCTACCTTTACACCTGAGACAGATGGCGATCATTGGTTTTACCTGTTGGCCTGCCACGAAACCTTTGGTTGTGGTGGTGCTGGTGGTTACATCAATCCTAATTCTGTCTCTGTCACACTCGTCGACCCCGAAGGATCTTTTAATAGGACTGTTTGCGATCATGCTTTAGCAAATCTCCCTCGTAGCATATCTTGTCGGGTAGAGAACTTAAAGAAAGATACAAGGTATTCGGTGGTGGTCAATGGAACCTATGCGGACCGAAAACTCTTTGTCACCAACGTTGACACTCATAACAAGTTGACATTCGCTACACAAGCCAATGACATTGTTGATTACTACTTTATGACAACAGCTACAGATGATTCATTGGATAGTGTTATTGCCAATTATCGTCGACTAACTGGTACAGCTGCCCTCTATGCAAAGTGGTGCTATGGATTTTGGCAATGCAAAGAGCACTACCACAACCAGACCGAATTGTTGGGAGCAGCCACCAACTTTCGCGCCTTAAAAATACCTGTAGATTCATTTGTCCAAGATTGGCTATACTGGGGTGATCTGGGATGGGGTCCCCAGTGGGATCCGAAGGTGTATCCAGATCCAGCAGGAATGATTGGAAGCCTCCATGATTCCAATATTCATTTCATGGTGTCAGTTTGGTCTAAATTCGCTGAGAAGACCAAATTTTACAAAGAAATGAAAGAAAAAGGTGCTTTGATCAATGCATCTAATTACATGGATGTTTGGGATCCAGTTGCGCGGCAGCTCTTTTACAAGTATGTCCAAGATGCCCACTTTTCAATCGGCGCAGATGCTCTCTGGCTCGATGCAACCGAGCCGGAAGGACATGCTGAGAAGGGACAGGCAATCTATCTTGGAAGCGGCGATGAATACACAAATACTTATTCTTTGATGGTTGCAAAAACTGTCCACGATGGCCTTGTTTCGAATTATCCAAGCCGTAGAGTCTTTTCCTTGACGAGGTCTTCCTTTGCTGGTCAACAACGTTACGGTGCTGCTCTCTGGTCTGGCGATACCTCTGGCAGCTGGGATTCTCTTCGACGACAGATAGCCATGTCTATCAACTATCAGCTTTCTGGAATTCCCTATTGGAGCATGGACACGGGAGGCTTCTTTCGGCCACGTGACCAGTACAACAGTGCAGATTATCATCATCTCTTAATTCGGTGGTTCCAGTTTGCTGTCTTCACACCAATCTTTCGAGTGCACGGTTCCGGTACCAACACCGAGTTATGGAACTATGGACCATCAGTCCAGTCTACCATTGTTGATTCGGCCATTCGATTCCGCTATCGACTTTTAGAATACATCTATTCAGGGTTTTGGAAAGTTGAAACGGAACACTACACAATGCAACGAGGGCTCATTTTGGACTTTGAAAACGACGAGAAGGTCTACGACATTTCTGATCAGTTCATGTTTGGACAAGCATTTCTAGTGGCACCTTTGTATACGGCGGACTCGGGCCGGAGCATCTATCTTCCAGTTCTGTCGTCGGGAAAGTGGAGATGCTTTTACTCTGCAAATGAATTTTATGGTGGCCAATTTCTCCATTTCTCCAATGTGACCCTTTCTCGCATCCCTCTTTTCGTCCAAAGTAGCATTTTGATCCTCGGTCCTGACGGGCGACAGCATGTCAACGATCTTCCTGATGGGACGCTAGAGGTCCGCGTGTATGATGGGAGCAATTGCCACTTCAATTTGTTTTTCGACGACGGCATTTCGTCGAAGCCTCATCGTCCCACTGCCACTATACCGTTTTCGTGGAATGAAGAATCAAGTACATTGACCATTGGAAGCATAAAGGGAGATTTTGCGGTTAAAAAGGATATGGAAATCGTCCGGGTGCGCCCGGGAGTAGGTGTGGGAGTCGACCCTGTTGCATATCCAGATAAAACGATTCACTACGATGGAACCGCCATTACCATTAAGCTTTCTGTTGCCACGGTGGACCAGTAGCAGCAAGCTTCACAAGGAAGCAAGAATGGCACAATAGGTACATACTCTGCAAATAAAGCTGTTCCTCTCTCGACTAATGTAATATTGGTATTTACAGCTACAGTCTGTCTGTGCTTCCATTTACTTTTAAGTAAAATGGCGCAATACTAGCTACGAATACAGCGGATCAGTTTCTCCTAGCTGGTGACTACTGTAGCACTGGCAAAACGACTGGCGAAGTCTCTTATCATTCGATTGCCACTAAGACCACACGCACACACGCACACACGAACACACGAACACACGCACACACGCACACACCTCACGACATCTGCGAGCCATTTTTTCTTGGCTCTAGCTCGCTTTTGGGTTGGGCCTCGTGCCATTTAAGCTCCAATTGTAGTGGCTAGAGTTGCGTCCAGCGTGGTCCCTCTGTGCTTGGCACTTCATAAATAAAGGGGGCTATTGAAAAAGGTGGACCAGGGTGGACTGTTTGTACTACTACTCTAGACGAGAGTCTACTCCGTACTAAACAAGCAAAAAAAAGGCTCACTACTTATCCTTTCCAATAAAAAGCGTCTGTCGGTGCCCGTTAATACTTTCAAATGCACACGGACAAACAAATTACAGTAAATTATTTTGCCAACGAATACAACATCACAAATCCACAATTCACAAGAGCTAGTACCGAATACAACATTAGCTATTAGTAGTAAGATCACGATAAGCCCATCAACCAAATGCAATTATCAATAGAAAATCACAGCATGGAACAATTCAGTTGTTAAGACAGGCACCAAAGGACGCCAACGAAAATGAGAGCATTTTCATTTTTATTGTCGCTTGCAGCACTCAATTCTGTTGTTTTCCTTCGTTCTTCTTCGTTTCTTCTGGGAAATGCGAGGTTGAGGAAAGCATTCGTTTCCAGATTGTCCAACAACGATGAATTTCTAAACAAAAATATTTTACAGGATATTCTGGGCAATCAATTTCCTCGTCTTTCACGACGTGAAATAATGGTCTCCTTTGGTCCAGTTCTATCAGTTACTTTGGCACCCGGAAGAACCATGGCGTCACCTCCACCCACAAATGCTGCTCAAGAATATTCGGTCCTCAATTTAAAACCACAGAAGGCACCTTTTTCGACGAGCCGGCAATACAAAGGTATGACTCTTGCGAACGGTATGCGTGTCCTGCTTGTCAGTGATAGGCAAGCTATCCGATCGCAGGCGGCCTTGAGCATTGCAGGAGCTGGACAGTTTTCCGACCCTCCTGAACTGCGAGGATGTGCTCATTTGATGGAACACATGGTGTTGTCATCATCCGATTCATACTCGGCTTTGCGAAAATCAACCCAGAATTTTGAAGAGTGGTTGGAAGATGTAGAAGGTGCTTCCAATGCGTTTACAGGATATGAACAGGTCTTGTTTCATTTCACGTCACCACCGTTAGCAACGCAAGAAGCTTTGACGCGTTTTGCAAAATTATTCAACGAACCAGATGTCTTCCGAATTTGTCAAAACGAAGAGGTATTGAGACGGGAAGTACGGCGAGCCGCCTCGGAGTTGGATGCCGATGATGAGGCGATGCAGGTTTTTTATCTCTTGAAGGAAATTGTGAATCCAAAGCATCCATACTCCTGGTATTCTCGTGGCAGCATCGATTCTATGGAACAAATACCAAAGGAAGCAGGAATTAGTACAGGGAAAAGGTTGTTTCAATTTTATCGAGAATTGTATCAACCCTCCCGAGCGGTTCTTGTCGTGGTTGCTCCGTATGATATCAGTACACTGGAACGGTGGGTGGCACCGTTTAGCTTCTCACTCTCGCGTGAGATAGGACCTTCGCCGTTCCCGCGACGGTTCCCGAAGGCCTTCACGCCTAGTAACAAGTCGCGACAGCTCCTTCTTTATCGAGCCAAGAATGACTACCCCCCGCGAAAGAATGTTGAAACCATGTCGATGCATTGGGTGCTGGAGTTGGATTACAATGGCAAAAATCCCGTGACAGCAACTCAAGTCGGATTTGTTCTCTCGCAAATCTTGGGTAGAAGAGGACCTGGTAGTTTGTATTACATATTATATCGACGGAAGTGGGTTCCACCGGGCTTGCAAGGACTGCCGCGCATTACGTTTCCTGTCGACGTGTCCGGTTTTCAGCTAATGAAACTCGATATTGTTTTGACATTGGAAGGTTTTGCCAATCGAGCATCCGTTGTCTCTGACGTTTACAGGTCCATCAATTCCGTTTTTTCTGGTGCCCCGACGAATAGATTTCTTGTGTCTCGGCAAATACTCACTCAGTATGCAGTTGTCGCAGAACTACACGGGTATGTCCTCGCTGCTCGCGCACCTGACGCTATAGAGATCGCAAACGATTGTCAACTTGATCCTGAGGGGCGTAATATAGTCAATCCACAAAAATGGACCCGTTTTGCTTCACCAAATGATCGCTCGGGTCTATTCGCCTTGCAGAAGACTGTGAAAGAGACGCTTGCAAAAATGAGCGATCAAAACAACGCCGTAGTCATCACTACAGCTTCAGACAATGCTATAAACAAAGCAAAGGAGAGGATTGCAATTGGAGAGTCCGTTCCATTTGTGTATCCTCGTAAGTGGCCATCAGCTTCTATCACAGGTGCCAAGTATTTTCGAGACGACCTGCTTATTTTGCCCGGGCTTGTTGGAGACATTTTTATTGGAAAGCGCGAAGAAGATGAGCTGCTTCCGCCACTTACAAATGTTCTCATTCCACCAGTGCTCCGACCACCGAGGCTATCGCAGCAAGTGATTGATGTGAACGAAGGACGGAGTAAAAATTGGAGGATTTTGGAGGCGAGAATAAACACATTTCGCTTACGCATCCCAAGAATGGCCCCAGAGCCTTCTCCTAGGGCCAGTTTTGTTTTTCAGTTGCTATCACCGAGACCGGCTCGTGCTAATACTAGGCAGGCTGCGTTTGCAGAGCTCTGGAAGAGCTCATTTGAAAAGGCTGTGGTTGACCTCGCGGAGCTCGGGGCACCAGCGGGCTTAGCTTACGACCTGAGCTTCAACCGTTTCGGAATGAGAATCTGTTTTCTCGGGATATCCCAAAATCTTGCCTCTTATGCAAGACGATTTTGTCGACGTCTAGTACAGCACCACAAAGATCTTCTTGATGGGCAAGAGTTAATCGATTCATCGATCACTGAAACGGCATCATACGAATTACAGCGCCAGCGGATGTCAGTAATTCGGAAACGCGAAATCGAAAGGATTATCAAGGAGGCCACAGCCTATGAAGTAGCCACGGAGGTATGTCTAAAATGTTGCTTAGATTTTGTTTTGCGATCTTGGCATTTTGGCTGATAGATGCATCAGAAAGTTATGTGAAACGTGTTTAAATTTACACGGCATTATATCTAATCATTCTTGACAACAGGCGATCGCATTTTACAAGTCATGTCGAGGAGGCTGTGCCTTCGCCCAGGGTGACATGCTTCCAACGGAAGTCTCGTCGCTTTTCGATGCGCTTGAACAAATTTTCCGTGGTGAGCTTGGCACTCGCGCTAAGACAGAGACCGCCACCGCCATCCCATCAATTGATGATTTAACCTATGCGCCCGTCTGGAAGCCTCGCCTTGGATCTTCGTGCACAGTCCCCGGTGTTCCCCTGATATCAGATGCCTGCGGAAGAGTTCCTCGCTGAATTTTAGATTATGGGATTAAGCCATATTCGGAGCACCTCGCTTCTTTCATCTCGAGTGCCCGCTGACGTATGATCCGGGCCAATTCGCGCATCATTGCTGCATCCTCAGCTGCTTGTACAATAGTAGTTTCATTATTGGCATTCGATGCATCTTTCTTGTCGTCATCGACTTCCATTGAATCAAGAGCATCCGCATCCTTGACGGCTTTTTCTTCTTCTTTTAGGAGATTTCTAGCTCGATCTCCTGCCTCTCGGACACTTGTCACAATGTCGGCTAGTTCCAATTCCACGGCGGCCGTGTGAGCTGACCCTAGAATGTCATAGTAAGAGTATTCTTTGGACAAAGCAATGTCACCCTCTTGTAGACCGCTAGCAGCATGTTCTTTTCGTCTCAGCAATTCTTGCTTTGTCGCATTGAAGGTACCCAAGACATCGATAGTCTCGATAGCCCACTTTTTGTCTGCTTCTTTTTGCTTAGGCACTTGAGCATCCTGAGATGGCTGGACCTTTTTGACAAGAAGCGCTCCCGCACCGAGTTCTCCAACTTCGTTGCTGCTCGCCTTTCGTTTCTTGTCCTTCGTAGGAGCGGAGTGTGTAAAGGAGAGAGCTTTGACCGTTATGCAATTGTTGGGAAGAACCATGGGATCGGCCGTCATGGAAGGAGGAAGAGAATTCCAGATATCTGGCGCTGTGGCCAGTTCAGCACTCGAAGCTGGAGTGTTCATGTTGACACCGTCGGCAGCGAGCTTGGCTAGATTTTTCTTCACCTTATGTACCACGTTTGTGACGTCGTTGGCAACGATGGAAGATGTGGTCCCAGTCTCTTTGCTTCCCTTTGTTTTGTTTTTCAGTTCCGCAAACTGTTGTTGTCGAAGTATGGCCCTGGATCGGCTTTTGTTGCCTTTCACATTTTGACAGTCTGTGCAAGTACAAACTGGTTGACAGAACAAACCAGACGCAAAGCATTCGCAATATTTCTGTTATACGGGCAAACATGAAGGGAAACGTTAGAAAAGTATATGATGCCGATAACAGCCTCTTGTTCGCAATTGCAAACACAATTACAATTACCGCGGGCAACTCGACGCCGAAATAATTACATCCGATAACATAGGAGCACTTACCTTTAAACATCGACTCTTTCGACAAGAACAAAGTACCCTTTCACCGTCTTTCTTCTTGTTTTTTGAGTTCTTCCTAGACAAGTGCGATGTCATGTGTTGGTCTTGCTGCTGCTGTTGTTGCTGCTGCTGCTGTATTTGTTGTTGCAAGTGTTTTTTTACTTCGTGATATTCCATGACATCCCTCACAGTTGGATGTTCCACACGAAAGGCGTGGGGGAACAAATCGAGCGTATTTAAAATGGCTCGATTACGATCTGGTCCGTGCTCCGGCGCACCATCGTTGCGACAGACACCGCTGCCACCATTAGTAGTGCTATTGACACCTTGTTCGTGAGGACAGGCACATTGGGCCGTGCACAACGTACCGGAACGGAAACATTCGCAATACAATTTAAGACAATTTCCTCGCGAACACTGACAAGCTTTGATATCTTGAAACTTCGCTGTCGTTACATCCGTACTAATGGCACTACCACCGCCAGTAGAGTGCACCGATAATCCTCCAATGGTACGCCGAGGCAACGGTATGACAGCACTATTTTCCGTTTCTCGTCGGTAACGAATTTTCAGGAGGGATGCATAACGCCCACTAACATCCGGGAATTGTGGTTCTTGTAATGAAGGGTGGTCATAGTACGCTTCGGGTGGAATTCCTCCTTCGTAGTAGGGATAATTCCCGACGTAACGGGGTGTTGTTGTGGTGGTGGACACTGCTGCTGCTGCTGCAGCTGCTGCTGCACCCGACGGAGGGATACCCATACGATCATCCGTGTCGGTTGCAACAGTGACGTGTCCCATGGATGTAGATTTAGTTCTATCATCTTGACCGGAAGCTTCCTCGCCTGTATTCTTAGAAGCAGGTGGTTTGGAATCATCGGCATCAGTTGGTTTCTCGCTCATCTCGTCGCGTGTCGTGTCGTGTCGTGTCGTGTCGTGTCGTGTCGTGTGACCGTTGTGTGTGCGTGTGTGTGGGATTTATTATTGTGCACTTCAGTTTTTCTGTTTCGTTCTTTTTACACTTTCCCTGTATCACTTCTTAAAGCTATCCAAAGAATAATGAGGAAAAAACAGTAACGATAATTTCACAGGAAGCGGGTGAACAAATAATGAAGAATACGAAACAAGACGTCGAATCGAAACGATAAAGTGAATTGTGGATGCAGATGGGGGAGCTCCAAAATCTACTACAACCACTCCTATTTAGTATTACCTAGTCTACTGGTAGTAGTAGAGGCAAATTAAGCCCAGGTGGACTACGGCAGTTTACCTTGTCTCCTATTAGGGACTATGATAGGACTCAGGAGTTAGGTCTCTCTTTATTAGGTCGTGTGCCTATGCCTGCTTCCTATCCACACA
>Ga0100402_1002731_pt1 | contig 19605 bp, 15 predicted proteins | sample CryGeyme20150102_FD_80419 | JGI IMG/M metagenome (GOLD analysis project Ga0100402, IMG submission 80419) | Groundwater microbial communities from Crystal Geyser aquifers in Utah, USA - Crystal Geyser metaG 2015-0102 | ecosystem: Environmental > Aquatic > Deep subsurface > Groundwater | place...
TGAGGCCAACGCCGATTCCCCCGAAGATCAAGAAACGCAACGGGCGAGTGAGAAAACGAAGCGAGAGGAACGAAAGCACCGGCAGCCACCAGGTTTCTGGGGCCGTCCGGTAAATATCCAATAACAAAATCCCCAACCCGACGGCCAAAAGTGTAATCCCGCCCAGGAGCAATAAGAGCCAGCGTTTAACGCCAATGCCAGGCGCCAGCCAGCGAAGAGAGCGAGTAAGCTCCCTCCGAAACGACAAAAGCCAGGCTCTCTGCTTTTTACTCATCAACGGGATGATAGCAGTCTTTGAATGAATAGTCAACCACAAGCCGCTATGTTATAATGCCCGCATGGGCGAAATCATTGTTGCTGATGTGGGGGGCACACAGATGCGCGTTGCAGCCCTCCCCCGCGATGGCATCCATCCGATCAAGCACCGGGTCGCAGCGACGCAATCCCCCAGTGGAAGCGCATTCGAACGCTTTGTAGCCCTGATCAACGCCGTCTGGCCGAATGAAACAGTGGAGGCGATCTCGGTCGCCGCCGCCGGGCCGCTTGACCCTGAGACGGGAACCATCTTATCTGCGCCGAACATCCCCGAGTGGATCAATTTTCCCCTCGGCGAACGGCTGGCTGAAAACTTCGGTGTACCCGTCTACGTTGGGAATGACGCCAACCTGGCGCTGTTGGGCGAATGGCGCTACGGCGCCGGGCAGGGACATCACGACCTGATCTACATCACGATCAGCACCGGCATCGGCGGCGGCGTCATCAGCGGCGGCCAACTACTGCTCGGACAGCGCGGCCTGGCCGCCGAGCTGGGGCATGTCACCGTTTTACCGGGCGGCCCCCTCTGCTCGTGTGGGCAACGCGGACATTTGGAAGCCATCTCCTCCGGCCTGGCCATCGCCCGCTTCGTCAACGAGCAACTGGCCGAAGGAGAAGCCTCGATCCTCAAAATGAGCGCCGATCTGAGCGCGCGCGAGGTGGCAAAAGCCGCCCGTCGGGGTGATCCGCTGGCAAAGGCGGCTTACACGCGCGCGGGAGAATACCTGGGCCAGGCGCTGGCTGACTTCCTGCACATATTCAATCCCTCCATCGTCATCTTTGGCGGTGGGGTTTCGCGCAGTGGAGCGCTCATCTTCGATCCACTAAAGGATGCGCTCTACAAGCAAGTCATGGATCCCGATTACGTAAAAAACTTGGTCTTGACGACTGCCAGGCTGGGCGATAATGCCGGTCTGATTGGCGCGCAAGTTCAAGCTGAATTAAAATTATCATCTATCTAAAAGGAGTAATTCTCATGCAACCAATGAAATTGCCAGGACCAAAAGCCCGCGCGCTGATCAAGCGCGATTCGTCTGTCATTTCGGCGTCGTACCCGCGCGGAGTGCCATTCGTCATGGATCACGGACGCGGCACGGAGGTCTGGGACGTGGACGGCAACCGTTTTCTCGATTTCGGAGCGGGGATCGCGGTCGTCTCTACGGGACACGCCCATCCGCAAGTCGTCAAGGCGATCCAGGAACAGGCCGAGAAGTTCATCCACATCTCATCGGACTTCTATCACGAAAAAATGATCCAGCTGGGCGAAAAGCTGGACGAGATTGCCCCATTCCAAGAGGCAGCGCAATCGTTCATGACCAATTCCGGCACGGAGTCCGTCGAGACAGCCATCAAACTGGCGCGCTACCACACCGGAAGATCCAACTTCATTGGTTTCACGGGCGCATTCCACGGGCGCACCATGGGCGCGGTGACCTTCACGGCCAGCAAGCCCACATACCATCGCGGCTTCTACCCGCTGATGCCCGGCGTCGTCCACGCGCCGTACCCCAACCCGTACCGTCCGGTGCTCGACCGGCTGCCCGGCGAGGATTACGGCGAGACAGTTGTCCGCTATATCAAAGAGGAAATCCTCGGCCACATCCTCCCGCCGGATGAAGTGGCCGCGATTTTAGTCGAAACAATTCAGGGTGAGGGGGGCTATATCATCCCACCAGCGGGTTTTTATCCGGCCCTGCGCGAACTTTGCGACGAGCATGAAATCCTGCTGATCACCGACGAAGTCCAATCGGGCATGGGTCGCACAGGCAAATGGTGGGCAATCGAACATTTCGAGGTCGAACCCGATATCGTAACGGCGGCAAAGGGGATTGCCTCTGGCATGCCGCTCGGCGCGTGCATCGCCCGCGACTCGGTCATGGACTGGGAGCACGGCGCGCACGGCAACACTTACGGCGGCAATCCGCTGGCCTGCGCGGCCGCCCTGGCGACCATTGATCTCATCGAGAATCAATATATGGAAAATGCAGCCGAAGTCGGCCAATATACGCTGGATGCGCTGCACGAGATCATGGTCCGCCATCCGAGCATCGGCGATGTGCGCGGCCTGGGCTTGATGATCGGCGTCGAGTTCGTCAGGGATCGCAAGAGCAAATATCCCGCTGAAGAGTTGCGTGAACGCATCGTGGAATTGGCCTTCGAGCGCGGCCTGATCCTGCTCGGCTGCGGCAAGAGCGTCATCCGCATCGCGCCGCCGTTGAGCGTCTCGAAGCCTGAAATGGACGAAGGCCTGACCATTCTCGAGGAAGCGATCACGCTGGCCGAGAAGGAAATGAAGTAAGAAGCAAAAAGGGATGAGCGAGAACGCAGCACGATCCGCACCACCCCATCCGCGTTTATACTCATGTAACCTGATAGCTTATACCCTTACCAAAGGGGATACCAGCAACCATGACGCCTGACACTGGAACACGCGACATTGGAACACATGACACTCAAAGCCCGCTGGCTCGTCCAGCCCCCGCTCACCCCACAAGCCAAAGAATCCCTGGCCGCCTTTTCCCCCATCCTGGGCCAGATTCTGTTCAACCGCGGCTATGCCACCGACGCGGCGGCGCGCGCCTACCTGCGCGGCAAGTCAACTTTCGACACATCCCCCTGGCAGTTGACCGGCATCGAAACCACCGTAACGCGCATCCGCTATGCGCTCGAACACGCCGAGCCAATTGCCATCTACGGCGACTATGACGTGGACGGCGTCACTGCCACCGCACTGCTCGTCCAGACCCTGCGAGCCCTGGGCGCAGATGTGCGCGGTTACATCCCCAACCGTTTCGACGAAGGTTACGGGTTGAACCCCGAGGCGTTGGACAATCTCAAAGAGCAGGGCGTCAGGCTGGTCATTACCGTTGACTGCGGCATCCGTTCACCGGACGAGGCGGCGTACGCCCGGACCATCGGCCTGGATCTCATCATCTCCGACCACCACCACCCCGCGGCTGGGGAACTTCCGCCCGCATTGGCCGTGATCAACCCCAAGCAGCCAGGCGATACATATCCCGATAAAGATTTGGCGGGAGTGGGCGTGGCATACAAAATTGCCCAGGCCTTGATCGAAGCGAGTGAACAACGTATTCCAGGTTCACGTGATATGGCGTCACGTTCGGTGTTACGTGACACTGAAACACATGACACTGAAACACTTGACTCATTGCTTGATCTTGTCGCCCTTGGCACTGTCGCTGACCTGGCCCCGCTGACAGGCGAGAACCGCGTCCTCGTCCGCAAGGGTCTCCAGATCATTCGTACGACCCATCGGCAAGGACTTTTTGCCCTGGCAAACGTCGCCGAACTCAGCCTGCCGCGCACCACGGCGACGCACATCGGCTTCGTACTCGGCCCGCGCTTGAATGCTGCCGGCCGGCTGGACTCGGCGCTGGCTGCTTTTGAATTATTGACGACCACGGATGTCTTACGCGCGGGTGAATTGGCTCAAAAGCTCGATGTCCAAAATCGGGAACGCCAGGCGAAGACGCGCACGATCCAGGAGCAAGCCGAAAAGATCGCCCTCGCCGAAGACCCAGACGCGCTGCTGCTCCTTGCCGTGCATCCGGATTTCAATCCCGGCGTCGTCGGGTTGGCGGCCTCGCGCCTGGTGGACCTGTATTATCGCCCGGCGATTGTCGGCCAGAATGGAGAAGAATTCACGCGTTGTTCGTGCCGTTCCATCCCCGAATTCCACATCACGGATGCGCTGGATCAATGCGCCGACCTGCTCGTCCGTCACGGCGGGCACAAAGCCGCGGCCGGGTTTACGGTGCGGACCGAAAAATTACCCGCCTTGTTTGCGCGTTTGAAGCAGATCGCTACTGACCAGCTTGGCAGCCAGGATTTGCGCCGGACGCTGACTGCCGACATGGAGGTGCAGCTTTCGGAGCTGAAACCTCAGTTGGCAAAGCACCTGGAATATCTCCAGCCAACCGGTTACGGCAACCCCGAAGCGGTCTTTGTCTCGCGAAACGTCAGGGTGAAAAGCTCGCGGGCTGTCGGTGCAGACGGTAAACATCTAAAGCTGACACTCACGGATGGGCGCATTGACTTCGATGCAATTGGCTTCGGCTTCGGCCATCTCCTGCCAAAGCTGCCCGGGCGTGTGGATGTGATGTACACGTTCGAATTGAACGAATACAACGGACGTTCGACATACCAATTGAAATTGAAGGATTTGAAACCGACAGGCTTGCCCGATTAAGGTCAACAGCAGTTTGTCGGAGAGATGACCTGTAGGGCGGCTTTCCTTAGCCGCCACCACTGTCGGCAGGTAAGGAAACCTGCCCTACGCGATTAAATTTCGCGCAAGGGCGCCTCAATCTACGAACCTGTACTTGATCAATGTCCACACCGCCGCGAAGGCATCTTTCAGCTTGATCTTTTTCCCTTCGGAGTAATCACGCGGGTTGAACGTGATCGGCACCTCGAATATCCGCACGTGGCGTTTGAGCATTTTAGCGGTAAACTCCGGTTCGAAGTCGAAGCGTTTGGCCCGCAGCGTGATACCCTCCAGCACCTCGCGGCGGAATACTTTATAGCCTGTTTCCATATCGCTGAGAATGGTATCGTACAGGAGATTGGCTGTAAGCGTCAGGAGTTGGTTGGCGATCATGTGCCAGAACATGGTTACCCGGCGCGACCCGCCCAGAAAACGCGAACCATAAACGACATCCGCGAGGCCATCTTCAATGGGCTTGAGCAGGCTCGGATAATCATGCGGGTTATATTCCAGGTCGGCATCCTGGATGAGCAGCACGTCACCGCGCGCGTTGGATATGCCTGTGCGCACTGCGCTGCCCTTGCCCTGGTTCCGTTCGTGGAGGATGACGCGGACGCCGCGTCGGCCGTCGAGTTCGGCGAGCAGGTCCCGGGTCCCGTCCGTGGAGCCGTCGTCCACAATGACGATTTCGTCTGCCAGTCTCACCTTTTGGACGCGCCGGACGATTTCACGAATGCTTCCAACTTCATTGTAAACAGGAATGATGACGGATAGTTTCATGGCAAAGATTATAAACCAAGTGCTACAGAGTACTGCGCAAATATCTAAACCAAGATCCTGTAAATTTCGAGCCATTCGATACAGGCAAGTTAATAGATTTATGCAAGAAGCAGTATAATTCGAGCATAGATCGGAGGATTGCTATGACTGCTGTCCCACAAAGAACGATGCCTGCCTCGCAGGGCTTCGCCGCGAATGGTTGCGCAATTGGCAACCAGAGCGCTCAGCCGAGCGGTGTGCCGTTCCTTCCGCCGCCGATTTCTAATTTGGATGATACCGGCCTTTCTCCACTCTGGCTGCAGGACCTGGCGCTTAAGCTCCTCTACTTCCAGGGGTATCTCTCCGGCTTTCGGATCGCTGAAGAGTTGGCCTTGCCCTTCGCCGGGGTGGTGGATCAAATCCTGGAGACTTTGAAGCGCGAAAAATCAATCGAGGTGAAATCCTCGCAGATGGGATTGGGTGAAGGCTCTTACCAGTATGCCATCACCGGCGGGGGGATTGTGCGGGCACGCGAGGCTTTGGAGCGCAGCCAATACGCCGGGCCTGCGCCAGTTCCGATTGCTGTTTATAACGAGTCCATCCGCCGTCAGGCGCGCGGCAGGATGGTCGTCACCAGCCGGGCGATGCGGCAAATCCTTGCCCAGTTGATCTTGTCGGAAACCACTTTCCAGCGACTGGGACCGGCGTTGAACTCGGGCAATTCGATCTTCCTGTACGGCCCTCCCGGCAACGGGAAGACCAGCGTGGCGAAGGCTTTTGGGAGCCTCGTCTTGAGCCAGGGCATGTACATCCCATTTGCACTCTACGTGGATGGGCAGGTGGTGAAGTTATATGACTCGGTCAATCACCAGCGAGCGCCGGACGAAGATGCCACCTCTACCGGAAGCGGGTCGCTGCGCTCGACCACCCGCCGGGACTCGCGCTGGGTCAAGATCCGCAGGCCGTTCGTCATCGTTGGCGGCGAACTGACGATGGAGGGGCTTGATCTGGTCTTCGACGACGTGAACAAGTATTACGAGGCGCCCTTCCAGGTCAAGGCGAACGGCGGCATCCTGTTGATTGACGACTTTGGCCGCCAGCAGGTGCGCCCGCGCGATTTGCTCAACCGCTGGATCGTTCCCTTAGAAAACCGGGTTGATTATCTTACCTTGCACACCGGGCGAAAGGTTGAAATCCCGTTCGATGTGTTAGTGGTTTTCTCGACGAATCTTCCGCCGCGCGACCTGGTGGATGAGGCTTTCCTGCGCCGCCTGCGCCATAAAATCGAGATTGGCGATCCTTCCTACGAGGAATATCGAGAAATTTTCCGCCGCGTGGCCGCACAAAAGGGCGTCCAGTACAACGATCAGGGTTTGGCTTATCTGCTCCAGGAATGGTATATCAAGCGCGGGCGTAAGCTGCGCGCCTCGCATCCGCGCGACCTTTGCGATCAGATCCTCGACATTTCCCACTATCTTTCCACTGAGCCGGTGATGAGCCGTGAATTGCTCGACCGGGCGGCGCAGTCGTATTTTGTGGAATTGTGATGTGGAGCGGGATGGCATCCCGCTTACCCTCGATTTGGCGGGATAACATCCCGCCCCACGGAAAATTCACCAGGTAAATGCTGTGGAGCGGGATGGCATCCCACTTACCCTAGATTCGGCGGGATAACATCCCGCCCCACGGAACGTAATATGGATTTTTGGTCTGAATTCTCTTCCCCTATGATTTTTGCCCATCGCGGCGCGTCTATCCATGCGCCGGAGAACACACTGGCTGCATTTGAACTCGCGGCAAACCTGGGCGCCGACGCGGTGGAATTGGATACCAAGCTCACCGTGGATGGTCACGTGATCGTCTTCCATGACCACACTGTCGACCGCACCACAAACGGTTCCGGTGAAGTTGCCAAACTTCCGTTCGCCGCGCTACGGGATCTGGATGCTGGTGTGCGGTTCTCCGAGAAGTTCCGCGGCGAAAAAATCCCCACACTGGATGAGGTCTTCGAAGCAGTTGGGAAGAAAATTTTCATCAATGTCGAGTTGAAAAACTACGCCACACCGCTGGATGCGCTGGTTCCGAACGTGGTGGAACTGGTTAAGAAGCATGGTTTGGAAAAACGTATCCTGTTCTCGTCTTTCTTCCCGCATACCTTGGCGCGTGCCGCTCGCTTGCTCCCCGAAACCCCGCGCGGACTCTTGACCATGAGGGGATGGATGGGCTGGTTGGGCCGCACCTTCGGCTTCCGCAACAACGTGTACCAGGCGTTGCACCCGCTCCTTATAGATGCTAACGCTGGCTTGGTGAACCGCGTCCACGCTGCCGGGAAGCGTGTCCACGTGTGGACGGTCAATGCCGAGACCGACTTGAAGCGCATGTTCAGCTATGGCGTGGATGCCATCATTACTGACGATCCGGCTCTGGCGCTGCGTCTGCTGGGGAGGGCGAAGTAATCCCGTCGGCTAGCAGTTACTTTCCAGCCAATCTGCCACGCTGGCCAGGTTCTGGAATGTATAATCCGGTCGAAAAGGGAAGTCTTTCAAATCTTCGATTTTCGTTTCGCCGCTCAGGACCAGAACGGTGGCGATGCCGCTCGATTGACCAAGCGCAATATCCGTATACAACCTGTCGCCGATCATAGCCAACTGGTTGACTTCCAGGTTCATCTTGACGGCCGCGGCATCCACGATGAGACGATTAGGCTTGCCCACCACCAGGTCAGGCTCCCTGTCCGTTGCGGCCTTGACAAAGGCAATCATTGCACCAACATCCGGCATAAAGCCCTTTTCAGTGGGACAGTTGAAATCCGGATGAGTAGCGATGTAAGGAACACCCGCCCGTACAAAATCGCATAACGCCCATAGCTTTTTATATGTCAGGGTCGTGTCAAAGCCGAGCACCAGGAATTGTGGTTCCTGCTCTACGAGTCGAAAGCCGTGCTGACGGAATTCATCTTCGAGAGATGGGGTACCGACCAAAAAAACATTGGCTCCGGGATGCTGTTCTCTCAAATAGAGAGCGGTAGCCTCCCCCGACGTTAGCACCAATTCTTCCGTGAGGGGAAGCCCGAGGCGACTGATCTTCTCCGCATACTGACGACGATGTTTTGAAGAATTGTTTGTAAGGAAGAGAAACCCTTTCTTTTGCTCGCGCAACAGGCCAATGAAGCGCAATGCGCCCTCGAGCAGCCGATCACCCAGGTAGAAAGTGCCATCCATATCCAGCAGGAAGCCGCGAACAGTGCTCAATTTTTCGATGCCAGTCATCTTGAAAACCTATTTCAAAAATGTGTAGTTTCTTTTGTTTGTCAAAAGGTGCAAAAGCCGCCCTCGGCGAGGTCTCGCCTCAAGCACAACAAGGGGCTGAAGAGCAAGTATACCTCTTTTGGCATGGGCGAGTTGAGGATGTCGTAACCGCTGATGCCATTTCAGTTGTCTTGATTTTTATCACGATTATGTTATGATTCTTTGTGTCAGCTCAAAAAAGTGGGGAGTGGGGGGTGTGCGGGCGGGCATTCGTTGTCACCGCCCCGCGCACCCACCATCTTCCCCTGATTAAGGAGAACAATGTTGAATGCCTTAATTGACGCGATGGAACATGCTATTCGGGAAGTCAAGCAATGGCCCGAAAAATCTGTTCAGGTCTTTCACCACAATGATTCCGATGGACTTAGTTCGGGCGCCATCCTCACCCGCGCATTTGAAAGGCAGGGGTTTAAGGTCCAACGCTTCTGTTTGGAAAAGCCATATCCGGCAGTGCTAAGAAAGGTTTACGAACAGGAGGGAAAGATTCTTGTCTTTGCTGATTTTGCAGGTAGAATCGCACCGCTGCTTTCCGAATTGAACAAGGGAAGAAATTTAACATTGATCCTGGATCACCATGTCGCTGAAGCCTCAACCGATCCGAAAGTTCACAATCTTGATCCTGATTTGTATGGATTGAAGGGGGATCGAGATATTTCCGGTTCGACAACATGTTATCTTTTTGCGCGGACTATGGATTCCGTCAATCGTGACATGGCTCATATCGCAGCCATAGGAGCGGTGGGAGATGGTTTTTTTGTGGACGGTCAACTGGGTAGCCAGAACCGCGAAGTTGCACTGGAAGCCGTTAAACAGGGCCGAATCGAGATCGGGAAACATGAAACCGGGGAGCAGTACCTTTTGACAACTTCAAAAGGTCAAATACCCTGTAATGAATTCGGTGACTATCTTGATATATTGGGGGGAGTGGGCTATTACCAACAAGGACCGGATATGGGAGTTAGGGTTTGCCTTGAAGGGCTTTCACCAGAGGCGGACCGGATGGTAGAAGAATTAAAGGCTATCAGGACGAAAGTATTTAGCGAAGAGATAACAAGGCTTCAATCAGGCGAATTGAAGCAGGCCCCCCACATCCAGTGGTTTCATGTCGAAAAGCGCTTTTTCCCGATGGGGGTAAAAATGATTGGGGCATTCTGTGATGCTATTAAGGACACGAACCTTATTGATCCCCAGAAATACATCGCAGGATTTCAGATTATCCCCGATGAGATCCCGGGGTTTGACGCGATTACCTTTAACGAGGTGAAGATTTCCATGAGGGCTTCTCCTTATCTGGAAGGGGAGATCAGGGCGGCAAGAGCAATGGGACTCAATATATTGCTTCCCGAAGCGACAACTAGACTTGGAGGATTTTCTGATGCCTGCCATAGTCTGACGGCTGCCACCACGGTGGCCATTGGTAAAGAAGAAAAACTGATCGAGGAAATGGAAAAAATTATCCAAGGAGAATCGAATGGCTAAAGGAACAGGTTTTGGAAAGACAATCTTGATCGGTGATCAATTTGTTCTGGAAGAAGTTCCGGCGATTGTCTCGGCAATTTCCTTTGAAACGGTGACAACGGTGGAAAGGATCGCTGGCGATGGATGGATCCTGGAAGACAACCGGATCGAGGTTCCAGGGTATAAGGAAAAGAAAAAGGAACAGCAGGCGCGCTCAATTGACAGAATTCTCGAAGTCATGAACATTGACGTCAAAAAGAACCCGATTAAGATCACCGTTGGGGGAACATTATTGGCTGGAAGTGGGGTAGGCGCCAGCGCTGCCAGTTGCGTTTCGCTTGCGCGGGCATTGAACGCAGAATTCAAATTGGGCCTTCCGATTGAGGAGATTAACCGGGTAGCCTGGCAGGGCGAATTTCCCTATCATGGGGTCGCGAGTGGAGTTGATAATACCGCCTCAACCTACGGCGGGCTTCTTCTTTTCCAATTAATAAAGGGTCAACAACATTTCGAAAAGATCAAGACGCCGAAGGCTTTTGAAATCGTATTAGCCAACAGCGGCATCACGGCGAACACCGCGCTCCTGGATGAGTTTAGCGAGCGGCAAAAGAAAGAAAATCCGGATCTCTTCGCATCGCGCATGAAGACTATCACCTCCCAAGGACAGGACATGAAAAAGGCACTTGAAGCTGGAGACTTGAGAACCGTAGGAACGATCATGTCTAATAATCACAAGCTCCTGGCCGAGATGGAGTATTCACACGAGATTCTGGACAAAATGTGCAAGTCAGCTCTGGAGAGAGGGGCCTGGGGGGCCAAGGTCACAGGTGGCGGTAGGGGAGGCTATATGGTTTCTCTGACTCCCGGCAAGGAACTCCAGGATAAGGTCGCCTCGGCTTTCGATAAGGAAGGATATAAGGTTATCCGGGCAACGATCGGTGGAAGTTGAATGAAAGTTCGGCGTCTTTTTTCGATTTGCTTATTGACTGCCTTGGCGTTCTCCTTTTTTGCGCCAACGTTCTCCGGCCGCGCGGCTGGGCTTTCCCAGACTAACCTGCCGGAGGAGCGCGCCAGTGCGCTTCTGGACAAACTGACTCCTGAGGAAAAAGTCGGCCAGTTATTTCTGGTCACTTTTACGGGTACGGCTGTAGATGATCAATCCCAAATATTCGATTTGATCGTCAACCATCACATTGGGAGTGTGGTGCTGCTTGCTGCCTCGAACGATAACTTCGTGGCCGCACCCGATACGGTCAGTGAGGCCTATGGCTTGATCTCACAGTTGCAGGCCATCGAATGGCAGGCCTCCCAAGAGCCGTCCGTTAGTACGGCTTCCGGCGAACAGCTAAAAAACGCCTACATTCCGCTGTTTGTCGCCACCTCTCAGGAGGGGGATGGTTACCCCAACGACCAGATATTGCACGGGCTGACACCTTTGCCTGATCTGATGTCCATCGGCGCGACGTGGCAGCCCTCCCTGGCCGAACAGGTGGGCGCCGTCGCCGGTCAGGAACTCTCTGCACTCGGATTTAATCTGTACCTCGGCCCTTCCTTAGACGTGCTGGAATCGGCCGGCGCGTTGGTGGGGGGAGGCTTGGGGGCGCGCGTCTTCGGCGGCGACCCTTATTGGGTCGGCGAAATGGGCAAGGCTTATATTACCGGACTACATAAAGGCAGCAATGAACGTATGCTGGTCGTCGCCAAGCACTTCCCTGGCCGCGGCAGCTCGGACCGCCCGACCAGCCAGGAAGTGGCTACGATCCGCAAGTCGCTCGAACAATTGAAGCAGATCGAGCTGGCGCCGTTCTTTGCCGTGACCGGCAGCGCCCCCGACCCGCAAAGCACAGCCGATGGATTGCTGGTTTCGCACATCCGCTACCAGGGCTTCCAGGGCAATATCCGCGCCACCACGCGTCCGGTCAGTTTCGACCCGCAGGCGCTTTCACAAATCCTCTCACTTCCAGCCTTTGTTTCCTGGCGCGAAAACGAAGGGTTGACGGTCAGCGACGACCTGGGAAGCCAGGCTGTCCGCCGATTCTATGATCCGGGGGGGCAGTCCTTTTTAGCAAGATTCGTAGCTCGGGATGCTCTCCTGGCCGGGAACGATTTGTTGTATATGGGGAACATTGTTTCCAGTGATGCCCAGGATAATTATTCAACCGTATTACAAACCCTGGAGTTCTTCACGCAGAAATATCGCGAAGATGCGGCTTTTGCCCAGCGAGTGGACGATGCTGTCATGCGCATCCTGGTGGCTAAGTACCGCATTTATGGTAATTTTGACCCTGCAAGTGTCACGCCTCGGGCCGAGGGGTTGGATGCGCTGGCTGCCTCTCAGGCAGTTACGTTCGAGGTTGCGCGCCAATCGGCTACATTGATCAGCCCGGATTTGAAGGATTTGGATGCCGTGCTGCCTGCGCCGCCGGATAAGCAAGATCACATCGTATTTTTCACCGATGCTCGCCCGGGCCGACAATGTAGCACCTGCCCCGAAGAACCGATGTTGGCGGGCGATGCTCTGCAGAACGTCATCCTGCGCCTGTATGGACCTCAAGCGGGTGGACAGGTTGTTCCCACGCACCTGACTTCGTATACGTTTGATGATATGGCCTCCGTTTTAGAAGGGGGCAGCGGCAATGCCGCTCTGGTCAGTGATTTGGGCCAGTCCGGTTGGGTCGTCATTAGCATGTTAGACGCGGATCCTGCCCAATCGCAGGCTGCCGTTTTACGGCGTTTCCTTTCCGAGCGCCAGGACCTGTTGCGAAACAAGCGCGTCGTCGTATTTGCCTTTAATGCTCCTTATTACCTGGACGCGACGGATATTTCAAAAGTGACGGCCTATTACGGCCTGTACAGCAAATCGGCCCCGTTTGTGGAAGTGGCGGCGCGTCTCCTTTTCCAGGAACTGACGCCGGCCGGCGCGCTGCCGGTCTCGGTGCCGGGCATCGGCTACGACTTGCTCTCCGCCACCGCTCCGGACCCGGGGCAGGTGATCCAGCTCTACCTGGACCTGCCGCCTGCGCCGGCCCCCGCGGCGACGCCCACCGGTACGCCCGAACCGACGGCCACGCCTTATTTCCGCGTGGGCGATACGGTCACGGTGCGGACGGGCGTCATCCTGGATCATAACCAGCATCCGGTCCCGGACAATACCGGTGTGCGTTTCTCTCTGATCCTGAGCGGCGAGGGCGGCGTCGTCCAACAAGTGGACGCGGCCACCGTGGGCGGCGTGGCGCGGGCTTCGTTCAGTATTGATCGGGCCGGCCTGCTCGAAATCCACGCCTCCAGTGACCCAGCTACTACTTCCGTTATGCTGCAACTGGATATTACCAGCGAGGGCATTAGTGTGACAGTTATCGCGCCAACCTCTGCAACTGAGCCGGTTACGCCCACACCTGCGCTCGTTCCGACGCCTGAAGAATCGAGCAACTCGGCGATTTCAGAAGGTTATCCTGGTTTCGGCGGCTGGATTACGATGGTTTTATTCCTGGGAGGACTGGCATATTTGGCGCTTTGGCTGGGTGGCAAGGCGATTTCGAGGCGTTGGGGGTTGCGTTGGGCGTTCTGCGTTATCCTGGGCGGCTTGCTGGCATACAACTACCTCGCCTTCGGTCTGCCCGGAAGCGCGGCCTGGATCAAAGCGTATGGTTTGACAGGGATAGTGGGGATTGTAATTCTAGGCGCCGCGCTCGGTTTCGGCAGCGGCTGGCTGTGGACGAAAGCGGTTAACGCGCCAGCGAAGCGATCAGGCTGACGAGCAGCAGCCCGGCCGAGATCCAAAGAAGGATCCGCTCGGGTGTTTTGGCGATCAGGCGCAGGAGGGTGTCGTGGGGTTGAGTCAAGTTTTGAGGCCGCGTCGGTATCTCTCGATTCCCAACTAGAAATTCCCGAAACATGTCTACCGTAGCAGGGCGGCTATCAGGGTGGAGTTCCATCGCCCACAGGATGGCACGTTCGGTGCGCTGGCTGATCGCCGCGTTGATCGTGCGAGGATGTGCCAGACTTTCAGGATGCAGGAAACGCTGGCGGGCATCCGTAGGCGGCTGGTTGGTCAGCAAATGGTACAGGGTCGCGCCGAATGCGTAGATGTCGCTGCGCACATCGGTATGCACGCCGTCGCCGCCGTACTGTTCCAGCGGCGTGTACAGGGCGGTGCCGCGCCCCTGGATGACGGTGACGGTCATTTCGTCGGGGGCAAGGGCTTTGACCAGGCCGAAGTCCACCAGCTTGAGCAAACCTTCGGGGGTGATCTTCAAATTGGAGGGCTTGATATCGCGGTGCACCAGGGGAGGATCTTGTTTGTGCAGGTAAGCCAGGGCGTCGGCCAGTTGATTGGCCCAGCCAAGAACGGACTCCTCCGAGAGAAAGGCATTCTGCTGGCGGGCTTCCATCATCAATGTGCGCAGATCCTTGCCGGGTACGTAATCCATGACCAGGTAATCGCGCGCCTCAACCGAGAAGAAATCCGAGACCTTGGGCAAGTTGGGGTGATCCAGGCGCGCCAAGAAAGTGGCTTCGCGTAAGAATTGCTGGCGCGCCTCTTTCAGGATCTTTGCGGGTACAGTGCGGTCGTGTTCGACTTCCTTGAGCGCACAGCGGCGACCTTCAAGGCGCAGGTCGTCGGCCAGGTAGATGCTGCCCATGCCTCCCTGGCCAATGCGCTCCCGGATGCTGTAACGTCCGCGTAGTACCTCGCCGGTTTTTAGTGGAACGGGCATGACCGGCTCCAAGGATCAAACTTATGGCGAAATACCGAAATGTGCAGATGGCCTTGTTTCGGCGTTGGGATGCCACTCTTGCACAATTTTCAATTTCTCTGCTATATTATAAGCGTATTTTATTCTCCTGTTGTATAATCAGTAATTCACGAAAAGGCTTTGTAGTAGCGACTTCCCTGGCACCGCCCGCCAGGGCAGGTGTAGTCGCTTTTCAGCCGAACGACTAAAGTCGTTACTACGTTTTCGTGATCTACTGATAATGCCTTAGGGAAGTAGAGCAAACTATGGAAGGCAACCTGGAAGAATATCCACTTCTAATTGGGCAGACCGGCTTGCTGAGGGGTCAACGTTGGGTTTTAAACAAGCCGCTTGTGATCGGGCGCGAAGCAACCTGCGAAGTAGCAATTGCGGACCGCCAGGTGTCTCGTTTCCACGCGCGGCTCACGCCGACGCCCGAGGGCGTGATCTTGGAAGACATGGGCAGCAAGAACGGCACGTATTGCAACGGCAATCCTGTTGCCAACCCGATGACTTTACAAGATGGGGACATGGTGCAGATTGCGCTAGCCGGACAATTCATCTTCCTGACATCGGATGCGACCATGCCCCTGGTCGAGTCTGCTGATCGCCCCGGGCGCTTGCGCCTCGACCTACGTTCCCGGCGGGTATGGGTCAACCAGCAGCAGGTGGACCCGCCCCTTTCCGCGCTGCAATTCCATGTTTTGCGTGTGTTGTACGACAGCCAGGGCCAGGTCGTGGATCGGCAGGGATTGATCGCAGCCGCCTGGGGCGACGAACAGACGATTGGGGTCTCTGAGCAGGCGCTGGATGCGCTCATCCGCCGTTTGCGCGACAGGCTGGCTGCCATTGACTCGGACTATCCCTACATCGTCACCGTGCGCGGGCATGGCTTGCGCCTGGACAATCCACCGATGGAGTGATGATCTGCGTAACGTTTGTAAAAAAAAAGATGCCCCTTATGTCACCCTGAGGGCGCGTTCTGTGCACCCGAAGGGTCTCCACGCCGCAAACGCGAGATTCTTCGCACCCCGAAAGAGCGTCGGGGCGCTCACATCGTCCCGATGTCCTTCGGGAGAATGACACGCGAAACAGCAACCTTGCGCTGTAATACTAGCCCATGCTCTTCTTCATCGAGAATTTGAGAATCGCGCGATAAATATTATTCAGTCTCTCGAGGACTTGTGCATCCTCGCCTTGTGATTTTTTATCAGCTCGTTCTTCACTCTGCGCCAGGACACCCCCGACAAAGCTGGTAAATTCCGGCGTAATTTCATTTTTGTGTTCTTCCAGCATTTTATTCAGGGCTGCCTCATTGGGCGCATCGAGTAATTTCTCGAGCAGCTCGTATTCTTTGGGCGGCGCGGAAACCTTTTGCAGCACAGCGACGATTTGTTCGAGTTTCTTTAATTGCGCTTCATTCTTCTTTTGGGTGGCTTCCTGCAAGGCGCGGTTGAGCACCTGAACGAATATCTCGCTTATCTCGTTCAATCGCTCCAGGGTGGCCTTTTGGATGTCTGGCGCGGCGAGCAGTGTGTTGAGGAGTTCTCCGGCGCGTTTGTATTCTTCTTCCACGCGTTGGTCAATTTGACGGGTTATATCGAGCAACTTTTCACGCAGGAATTCCATTTTTTTGCGTTCGTCGCCAGTCTTGGTTTCGATGCGCTCGGTGAGCGATTGGAAGAAGAGGTAATCCAGGCCAGGGCGGGTCAGGCTGGCCAACGCGCTCAGTCGGGCTTCGTTGGGCGCCTGGATGAGGATCTCCAGTAATTTCTCGCGGGTGAGTTCTTTCCCGGCTGCTTGCAGGGTTTTAACGGCTTCCTGGATCTCGTTGACCTGACTCTGTAGTTGCCTGCCGTATTCGCTCTCTTTCATGAGTTGTTGCTGCAAGGCGTTCATCTGTTGAGCGACCTGTTCCTGGCCGCTGGCCGCGGCCCCTTCCATCAAGCGATTGAACAGGCCGAAGAACTCCGCATCCAGCAATTTGGCTTCCTGTTGGATGAGTTGAGTGCGCGCCTCCGCGGTGGAGGTGGATAGCAGTCGCTCAATCAGGTTCACGCGCTGCTGCTGCGCCTGGATCATTTCGGGCGTCACTCCGTCCGCGCTCAGGACGCGCTCGATCAGGCTTTGGTAGGTGAGAAAGCTCTGCGGGCGCAGCAGGTAGGCCTTCCGCTTTTCGGGCGGTAGCCGGTTGACGGCTTGGTTGATTAGCGGGCCGATGAGCTTCTCCTGCTCGTTGACCGGTACGCTAAGTTCCCCCGGAAAGTAAGTTAGCAGGAGTTCTTTACCAGCATCGTGATAGACGATTGGCGTGGCCAGCGCTCCGCTATAGCCGCAATGCGGACAGTTCGCAAAGTTGGAGACTCCGCCCAAAAGGCGCTGTTTCGCGCCCGGGTCGGCGGTAATGTCGAAAAGCTGCTCGACTTGCGCCAGGATCGGCTGCCGGCAGCGTGGACAGGAGATTTGGGTTCTTTGAGGAGGCATGGATATTCTCGATTTACGATTTTGGATTGCGATGAGGTTTGCGACACAAGGGGTTATTTTACCCCAGAATATTTGATATTCTTTTATGAATTTGTATTTAACGGCAATACTGCTTAGATAAGGATGTAGAGACGGCTCCTAGCGAAGCACCCTGCGCACGCCGCCGGGCATGGGAGCCCGACCCGCTAACTAAAGTATTGTGTTTAGCGGGATCCAAAGGCAGGCTGGCGCGGCAGGGAGAAGCAGATGCGGGCGCCGGCATTCGGCTTCGGGTCCACCCAGATGCGTCCGCCATGCGCTTCGACAATAGCGCGCGCCAGGTAAAGTCCCAACCCGGCGCCTTTTGTATTCCGGACGGCTTTTTCGGCGCGGTAGAAACGATCAAAGATATATGGAATGTCAGCCGGGTCAATCCCCGCGCCCTCGTCGCTCACGGTGACGATCACCTGCTCTGGCCGTACCTGGCCGCTGATGCGGATCTCACCGCTGGGTGCATATTTGATGGCGTTGGACAGCAGGTTGGCGAGCACTTGCTCGATGCGCTTCTCGTCCGCCAGGATGATCGGGAATTTCTTGGGAAAATCCGCCAGGATGGTGTGACGGCCAGTTTGGGTGCGGAAGCGCTCGGCCAGGCGTTCGGCCAGATTGGGCAGGGAAATATCGGCCAGGTTGGGCTTCAGGCCGCCAGCCTGCAGGCGCGAGGCATCCAACAAGTCTTCGATCATCGTCGTCAGTCGGTCGGCTTCTTCTTCTATGACTTTCAAGCTATCTTGCACCACGGCTCGATCCCAGGAGGCGTCTTCGCGGCGCAAGGTGCTGACGTAGCCTTTGATCAGGGCGACAGGCGTCTTGAGTTCGTGACTGATGATCGAGACGAAGGTGTTCTTGATCTCCTCTGCGGTGCGGAATTTGGTGATGTCACGCACAGTGACGATGATATTGCGCAAGACGCCATCCGCCGTCAGGAGGGGTGCGTAGGTGATGCCGACTGGCAGCGAGGGCGGCTCCGGCCGTTGTAGATCACCCTCGACGTATAGATAAGCGTTGGGAGTCAGCGGCCAGCCGCCAGTCTCGGCTTCCTCCAGCGTCAGGCCTTCGGGGCGGCGCGCCCAGCGGATAATATCACTGTGTGACCGGCCTTGGATCTGATCGCGGGGTGTGACTAACATTCGCTCAAAGGCGGCATTGACGCGCTCGATGAGGCGATCCGCCCTCAGAATGAGAATCCCGTCCGCAGCGGAATCAATCAAGGCGTCCAGGCGCTGTTTTTCGTAACTGACTTGGGTATAGAGTTGGGCGTTGAAGACGGCGATGGCAGCCTGGTCAGCAAAGCTCTGCAGGAGCAATTTATCGTTGGCGGAAAACAGGTCGGGGTAGCCACGAAAGATAAAGGTCACGCCGATGACCTGGCCATGCGTAACCAAAGGCAGGCCGACGCCGTTAAGCAGGCCCATGCTGGCGGTGTAAGCCAGTTCTTTCAACATGCGGTTGAGTTCTGCGACGTTTAGTTCACGAACCTTCTCTTCTGCGAGAAGCGGCTCAAGATAGCGTAAAAAGGCTGGCGGGATGCCGTATGCAGCGGCAACGCGCCAACCCGCGCTCTCTTTCAGCGCGATGATACCGGCTTGACCGGCAAGCATTTCAATGGAAATGCGCAGGATGCGCGCCAGGAGTTTATCAAGATCAAGTTCCTGGGTAATAGCACGCGCTATTTCGAGCAGGTAGTCGCGCTGTCGGACGCGGAAGTCGGGGAGCATTACGATTGACGAGTGACGAGTGATGAGTGATGAGTGATGCGTGATGCGTGATGCGTGACGAGTAGCGGGTGACGATTGGCCGATCAGCGATCAGCGATAAGCGATAAGCGATGTTATTTTATCACCTACGCGGGTGGGGCGTGTTAGATTCATGTTATCTGCGCGATACAATGCTGTTCTTGGCACTGGCGAGGATGCAATTGGGTTATAATTACATGCAAATCCTATCGTGACCGTTATCAATTGCTTGGAAAAACCCTTGGCGGGCGCAGGTTGAAGATCATCTTCCAACTCAAACCCGGAAATATCATCCGTATCATTACAGGATGGCCACTATGAGCGCAAAAGCGAAATTGACCGAATTCGAAATAGATCAGAAGGTTATTGCCCAGGCTGATGACAACGCGGCGTGGGAAAAACCAATTTTGGTACGAAGGACGAGAGCTGCCTCGCTTTCTATCCCGCCAGACTTGGCGGCGCGTGCAGCATTCCTGGCAAAACTTCATCGCAAACCAAGCCTCGAGGAATGGCTGACACGCGTCATTCAAGAGCGAATTGAA
>Ga0100402_1002734_pt1 | contig 19597 bp, 12 predicted proteins | sample CryGeyme20150102_FD_80419 | JGI IMG/M metagenome (GOLD analysis project Ga0100402, IMG submission 80419) | Groundwater microbial communities from Crystal Geyser aquifers in Utah, USA - Crystal Geyser metaG 2015-0102 | ecosystem: Environmental > Aquatic > Deep subsurface > Groundwater | place...
ATTACTGAAAATCTGATTAACATTACATAATTAAAAAAAACGTGTTACAAAATATTTAGCTATGCGGTACTGTAAATGCTATATTAGAGAAAATAAAAGATTTGTGTTATGTAAAATATCCCGTGCATGGCAGATATCTCTGTAACCCTTACAGAGAAATTCTGCCATACGTAGGGTGCTCTTCTCTGATGTAGACGAGACTAGTAGTCTACTGTATTTATTACTAAAAATAAAGGAAAAAATTATCGTACTTGACTACTAGTAGTCCAAGGATACTACTACTAGACTACTAGCTATGGGCGTAGTAGAGACTACCTGGTGCTCATCACAACGTAAGGCAGGTTATTCCGCGGGGTAGACTACAGGTAGTAGAGGGTCTACCAGTACTAGCTAGTCTACGTAGTAGTCTACTAGCTACTAGAGTAGTCTACAGCGAAGAAAAGTATTGCTGTTGCTGGTACCATACTGGTAAAGCAGTACTAGCTAGCTAGTAGCAGCATCGTGATACCGACACGCAGCGTTGAAATTCTTTAAGGATACCTTTGATCCACACGAATATGCTGTGTAAGTGAATTCGAATGATCACAATTGTCTGACGTCATATCAACGAATAGATTAAAAATTGCATTGCTCCAAAAAAGAAGAAGAATGAATGATGTTGAATGATGATGATGAACGAAGAGCTTGTTCGACTGTACAGTAGAAAACAACCAAAACATTCAAAACAATGCCACTCTAATTTTATTAATTGGTCTATTTCCGAATACAAAAAAGAGTCCGGAATAGATTTATCTGCAGTACTACAATGCTTTCTGCGAATGTGGCAACAGTGGTACCTAATAAGAAAAAGCGCAAAGAAAGCGTTCACAGCAGCACAATCAGCCGGCCACGACGACAACGACGGGTAGGAGCAGGGGGTGGTGGTAACCCGATTGTTACACCGGCCACTATTGAACTCAATCGACGACGATTGGAACAAAAAAAGTATGATCAGCAAAACCAGAATGATACCGTTTTAGACCCGTTTGAAACGTTCTTTCTCCAACTCTTGAACTGCAGTAGTACGAACACCAGCACCAGCACCAGCACCAGTAATAATAGCAATGCTGCTCGGACGTATCTGGAGGCAGCAACGAATCCTAAAAAGGCGGAGCTCTTGTGGAAGGATATTCTTCAACATATGCAGATACGCCAGCCTAAAAAACCATTGCAAGGATGGTGTGGTGATTTGACCATTCATTTTAATGATCGAGCAGCATTGGTTTTAGAGGAGAGTCGCTTTGCAATTTGTGACGCTCTTGTCAAACGCTGGAACAAAAACAACACGATGGCGATGATGACCACACCAACAGCAACATCAGCAATAGCTCCCACTAAGGCTAATGCGAAGGATAATCTCACCATGAAGATGATTCTGCAAATGCGTGGCCCGGAAGCAGTGCTTACCCGTAAGAGAGGCGGGGGGATGATGATACACAAGTTGCAGTTCGAACTACCTCCCGAATCGCCAGGATTTACCAAAGAACAACTGGTGCATCTTCGACCAGGTACTGTGGTCGAGTGTCTTCTCTCGTCTATTATAAATCGCGTTGGTAGCAGTATTTTTCCTGTCGACAGCATATTGTTGGGAGTCGTCTGTTCCACAAATCGGAAAGAAGCTGAGAAATATCGTTCGTTTACCGTGTTCGTTACGGAACGAGATTTTCTTCAGGCACAACACTCTGCTGGGACACGTTGTTGGTGCTTACATCCTTTGACGTCGTTGCTCTCAGAATTTCGACAATTCGAAACTGCCAGAGCTCTCCAGGGACGACTAGTGCAGGTCCCATTTATGGATGCCATGTTAGGACAGGTGCCACCTTGTACAGAACATGATAACATTGAAAGCTCGGGCTCGTCTAGCATCGACGACGACGATTGTTCAGATGAGGTAGACAATCTTCAAGATCAATGGAACATGCCCAAGTTGAATGAGAAACAAAAAATGGCCGCCAAGGAATTCCTCAACTCTCCTTCTGGTAGTCTTACTCTGTGCCAAGGGTAAGAGACGTTGTTGTGTTGCCGTCGCATGTAACAATATCATGTATTGCCGGATTTCTTTCCTTTTTGCTCACTCCAAATCACCTACTTGCTTTTTTGGTGTCTCCAGACCACCTGGAACTGGGAAAACGACAATGATTGTGTCCATCATCCTTCAATACATTCAACAACTGCCAAATAATCGTCTAATGGTGTGTGCACCTACGAACAAAGCTGTTACTGTATTGGCGTCAAGATTCATGACGGCCATACGAAATTCATACGATACTGCCTCTCAAAACATTAATGTTGTACTCGTTGGAGAAGCGGATAAGCTCATGGAGAACGAATCTTCCCTGAAGCCCATTTTCTTGTATTACTTTTTTTCCAATTTGCTCCACGAACTCAAATCTTTGCAGCGAGCCTTAGATCAAACGAGATCATCGAAACAGCTTACCAAAAAACAACAAGAATCGTGGACAGAACTCCAACGTCTCTTGCATCAATTCCAGAGCGCCGTGTCGTTTCTGGAAAAAGATACTGTGAAATGCACCCAGCAATTACAGGAAGATTTAGAAACTCTCTTGAAGGAGGAGAGCACGTTGTTGCCGCCGGCGAATCATCGCGACAGAATGAAATTGGGCGTGGAAACTCTGATTGAAAAGGTTACCGCCTTGTCGAAAAATGACAAGGCTTCATTTCTGTTCCACCAAAGCATCGTGCGGCATGCCCATATCATATTTTGCACTCTGACAACCGCCGGAGGCAGCATTTTTAAAGCTGGAGGAGGAAAAACACAACAGACCGTAAATGATTTGATTGTTGATGAAGCCGGAGCTGCCAAGGAAACGGAGCTTTGTATTCCATTCCATTTGAGACCGAGTCGATTGTGTGCCATCGGAGATCCGAAGCAACTCCCGGCAACCGTCATGAGTCCAGTGGCCAAGAATTTTTCGTTTGATCGAAGCTTGCACGAACGCCTTATGGTTGACTGCAAGTACCCGTACATTATGCTGACAAAGCAGTACCGTATGAAAGAAGAAATCAGCAAGTTCCCATCCAAACGATTTTATCGGGGTAAATTGAAGAACAGTGCTCATGTCAAGAGCCGCAGGTACATTGCCCCTGTGAAAGTTCTGAGGGACGATCAATCTTTTATTTTTCAGCAGGTTCAAGGTCGGGAGAAGCAGACCAACCGTGGTTCTTACGAGAACAAAGCCGAAGCAATGGCCGTAGTGGAGTGGATCGAAACGTTTCGCTCGAAGGCTGTAGCACAACATGACACCAACTGGTCTTCGTCAACAAGCATTCGCGTTATTTCCTTTTACCAAGCTCAAGTTGCACTGATCAGCAGTCTTTTGCGCGCGAGGGGCATGGGTAGTGTTCTTGTTGCAACGGTAGATGCCAGCCAAGGAAGCGAATCTAACCTAGTGATTCTTTCCTTCGTGCGAAGCTGCAGTTCTGAAACAAGTGCGAGACACGGAGCGGGTTTTTTGATGGATGATCGGAGAATAAATGTTGCGTTGACACGAGCCAAATATGAACTGATTTGTATTGGCAACGTGCGGAATATGTCTTGTAATAGCACATTGAAAACCTTGCAAAAGCTTGGTAAGAATGCAATGAAGCGAAAACTTACTATTGGTACCGAACAGAATGTGAAAGAAAATGGTCAGGAGAAAAGCGTTGAGTACGCAAGCGTTGTTCCGTCTCAACAAACGCGACGCCATAAAATCCTCAACTGATGAAAAACGGGCTTAGCACTCAAAGATCTCAAAACTCAAGCGAGAGATGCTGAAGATAAAAAAACTATGTTCCCGTGTCTCTACTAGGGTCTAGCAGGAATAGTAAAAAATTATCTATTCCCAACATTGCTGTGTATTATCATTATCCCGGCAGTCGCGAATCCAAATCCCGGATACTGGATCTTACGAGGTCAGCACTAAACAAAAATTCTTAATAATTTTATCCGTTGTGGTAAAGTCAACGTCAGCAACGCCAACATCGGATATTTTTCACAAATGTAGCTCGCATTATCGGCCGCATTGCCTGAGGGTTGTTCCAAAAACTTTAGCTTGCAAAGAGAACATTTGTTTTTTCTGTTCGCTCTATCCTAGCAGACAAGAGAGTGCACAGCAGTATCTTCGTATTCGAATCTCAAGAGAATGAGAATGTCACGTCGTTCCTTCGATATCTTTGAACAAGAATGGCCCTGGTTGACGGAAGAGGAGGCCGAGGGTAAAATTGCCACGGGCCAGCACTTTGCCCTGAATTTTTGCACGTGTATGAAGCAGCAACGCAGCTGGGCTACAGCGAATGGTATTATTGCAATGTCGACAGCGATAAAATGGAAACAATAGCGTTTCAGAAGGAAGTGCCACTGGAAGAAATGAAGGATGGCTCTCGTACAAAGTCTATGATTGTGAAGCTGCTGTACTACCCACGCACCAGTGCTGTGTCTGTCTGTGTCTTCAAGCACTGCCCGAAGGTTCTAATTAACGAAAATGAAAGCTTCAGCGACATGCCCATGGAAGATTCTTTCTATGAAGATTACCTTGGTATTGTTGCTCCTGATTTGGGAAAAGATGGTAATGATGCCTCAAAGCTAGACAATCTCTTCAACGCAAGTAGCCAGAAGACGTTTTATGTTGTCACTTGTGTAACTGAAGTTGAAGTTTGGAAGGAGATACTTGCAAAGCCACTAGAATTCGGTAAGGATATTTGCTACCACCGCAATAATAGCATCCTAAGTGGTTGGGCGGTTCCGTCCAATGCTGCAGGAGTCAAATTGTCGCGCTTCCGGTGTGACTGTAGCTGTCGCTGGTTACATTTGGCGACTGCTACAGGATTAGCCAGTAATGATGATGATCTTGGTATGATTGTTCTCGCTTGTCATCTATTGGAGGAGATTTTGTTTGAGCCAGGTCCGCCGACTCTTCGTCGAACACGACATAGCTGCGGTTCTATTTGTGCAATTTTAGATCTTCTTTTAGAAGTCGCCAGTGAGTATCATGGTGTGATTGGGTACACTCGTACTCTGTTTGCTCGCAAGATTGTGAGTGGGGAATGGACTGCATTGGTAGAAGGCCGACACTTTCACACCTCATTTGGAGAGGGGTGTGAAAATCGCTCTGGATTTCTTGATGACCACGGAAAGACCTTGGCCGAATTGAAGAATGCCCTAATCGCTTTGCCGAGTGAAATACGATTGGAAATGCTCCGATTTCAATTTGAACGAACCGGCTTCGAGTTCAGACTTACGATGATAACGTCAGACTATCAGCCTCTCTGGTGCACCAGCAAGTGCCGCGCTATCACCTGTGCATCCCTCGACTACTCGCGTCTAATAACAGGGGACAATTCCGAGTCGCATTTCTGCTATGATAATGGTTTGTTCCACCAGGCGGCGGTTGATGACGAGGATCTAAATTCATTCGATGATCAAACAGTCAGCACAGAAGTATCTTCCGAAGACGAAGAAGAGAAAGCTGACCTTGTGTGAGGCGAACCACGAGAGAGGATCAAAAAGCTCAGACATTGTTTTCGTAGGAATCATGAGAAAGGATTTTATAGTTGGTACTGTAGCTGTTTTCAAATGTCGCCATTTCCAAGCCTTACTATCGTCTATCGGCAACCATGTATATTTAGACAACCTATCAAAAATTTCCCAAACTACGTCCTGAAAGAACAAAGAGCGAGTTTTCACTTTTCACTGGACTTGGAACTTTAGCTTTTGCAACGATATCAAAATGGCTGCTTCAAGGGCTGCCTTGTCTAATCAGGAGTGAAGCCACCTTCTAAGAGTTGACTATCACTGTGATTTGTAATTGCCTTCTAACGGAAGCCGATAGAAGCACGTACGCATGCAAATCATGTACGACGCATTGCCGTTTAGAGTTTGCTCTTGGTCATCCATCCTGATCCTGGTCACCGGTCACCGGCCACCGGCCACGAAAGGCTTCAGCTGCTGGTGCCAGCGCTTGTGCTTCTTGGCCGAGCTAGCTTGATCATCTTAGATACTATGGTATTGATGTTGAGTTTGGTGTGACATTCATGGACGGAGGATTGGAATAATAGATACAGTATCGTAGTCTACCAGTAGTATTCTGGTAGTCTAGTTGGCTTCAGATTTGCTCTTTGTTCTCATCCATCTCAGTCCGAGTTCTCACTGAATTTTCATACTCTAGTAGCTACTTTGGTATCAGACTACTCAATAGCTAGCTAGGAGTAGTAGCTACTGTACTACCTGGTACCAGGTACTAAGAACCACTCGGAAGTAAGATCAGATTATTAATAATTAAACCTCTGTCTCTGTCTTGTTTTCGGCATCATACTGTGATAGTACCTGGTACTGCTAGTACTTGGGTAGGTCCCACTTTCTTTCAGAAACTCGTCTTGACAAAATCATCGAAATCCAAAGCAAGCAAGATTGGTTGCCATACTACTGTGCAGTGTGGAAAAACAGTAGCGATTGTTGTGACCATTGACTTGACTGAACTTCCAATGAAAATCCAGATGTCGTCTTTTACTACTACATGTTGTAGTAGTCTACAGTACTAGAGACTAGCCAGGAGTAGTTAGGCCTAGTAGTACTAGCTACAGTAGTTCTACTACCGTGGTACTAGTCTACTACTGTAGAGGAGAGGTTGTACGGCGCGTTGAATCTCAGCAGAAGCTAGCTAGTGAAATAAATTGGCCAACAAGATGAGACAACAAGCCAGCCAACAAGAACCCTGCCACAAGACACAGTAAAATATTTTTGTCATTGCCTTCGTCCTTTTAAAAAAGAGATATAGAACCTTAACAATAACAACAGCGGTAGGAAATCCTTACGTTTTCTCTCTCTCTAGTTCAATTTCTTGACAATTATTTGGAAAATCTAGAACGCAAACAACAACAGCGCACAAAATAATAGCAAACACAGTTCGTGATGAATACGCTGCTGCAAAAAACGTTGAATATACGTGATGATGGTTGTTGTTCAATCCATCCCGACGTATTGGTGCTAGAAGAAGGAGCGCCGTGCTTGAGACAATGTCATTTATGCTCCGACGAGAAGATGCCATTGGGAAATTACGCCACCCTGTTATCGTCGTCGTTTTTGCTGGGAGCTGCTGCCGAACCATTTTTGATCGCCAACAACAACAACAACAACACGACTGATTCTAGCGGAGATGAATCCAAGGAGCAACCTTCTGATCACACTGGGAATAACGATGATGACCAAGACGACAGCATTTTGAATGAACGACGACAACAACAAGCCTTATTGGAATCTATTTTAGGACGATGGTTGCAAGTCCAATCAACGACTGCTGCTGTTTCGCCGTCGTTGTCTTCCAGTAACACTAACCACAATCACAAGAACAACAACAACTCTCCTCGCATTCCTTCTGATCAAATTCCGATTCCGGCCATGTCTAAACATTCTCGTACAACCTTGATGACGGCCGCCACGACACGATTGATGCTCCAAGATATGCGTCAATTGACCACCAGAGTAGAACAGCAACAGACGACCCTGGAGAAACAACACGAACTTATTTTGGAACTCCAAAAATCTCTTCAGGAACAATCGCAAACAACGCAAGAATTGTGTAGGACCATTTTGCAGCATGTGGCTTCCAATAATAACAACAATAACAACAATATTACAAATGACGGTGACAACAACACTCAGGTCAAATCCGTCGGTCAGAAGGACCCTGTTAGCAGCAATACTGCCGGGGCGGTTTATCATTCGATTCCCAAACCCAAGAACAACGACAACAACAATGGTCAAGTTGGTATTTCGCGACGACTTACACCATCAAAGACGCCGACGACCCGTTCTGTACCTTCGCAACGATCGCGTCGCAAAGTTCCCCGACGTGCCACCAGTCAGCGATCTGTGGACAGTAGCATTCGACAACCATTGACACGTCATGATAGCAATTGTTCTTTTTCACTTGCTGCAACAAATAATAGTAGTAATAATAATAACAATAATCATGTGGTGACACCCAGCAGCAACAACAACAGACGTCAGGGTCAGGGTCAGGGTCATTCCGGGAATGGTCGTGTTGAACTGTCTTTGCAACACTTACAGTCGCGTTCCAGTACCGAAATTGCCTTGGATGGAAGTCATCATTCCTTTGAACGGCATGCTATGCCAGATTTGGATGCCATTTTTGAAGACGGATGTGGTGACGACCTGGCTACGATTCAACGAAAAAAATTCAATTTACCCGCCAATTTGGCCATGGAAATTATTTTGGAATCGCACCGTCAAAACAGTAATCGTGAGAATCATGACAATGAAGAAACAGAGCAACAGCAAGAACAAAAACAACAACAACAACAACAACAACAACAGGACAATAACAGTCACAGCAATCGAGAAATTTCCATTGCGTCCGTCAACGATATCTTGGCAGATTCATCGGCAGATGCTGCTGTCGTCGGGGATGATGTCATGGATTTTCCCACATCTCCTGACGATGTCTTTGATATTCGATCGAGTAATCAAGAAATGAACCCAGCTCCCGAGGTACACAACAACAACGCTGCTACGAACAAAGTCGATCCGAAGTGGGGTCACTCGAGTATGGTGGAATTTGCCACACAAGACAAGGTCGACGTGAATCTTGGAGTCACCGGGCACATGTCTCTTTTGGAATTAAATGTTCGAGATCAAGACGATCATTCTGATTTGAGTGAATCGCAATACATGGACATGACCAATATTGATGATGATGAAGAAGATGATGAGGCGGACAATATGCAACACGAAGACGACAATGGACAAGATTATGACGAATCGCAACTGAAACAAGTCTCAGGGTTGATCATTGTTGACATGTATGGAGATCGTGGCACGTATACGGGAACAGTTGGACCCGCCAAGGACCCGAATGGTTTTGGAACCATGAAATACGATAGTGGACGATTCTACAAAGGTACGTAGTATATTAGTACTTGCTTGTTATTATTAGTATTTGACTGGCTGTTGTGGTACCAATTTAGTATGAACTTGGCAGCAAATTATTACTTTTTGCTCACTAAATCAAACACTATTCACAATTATCAGGCGAATGGAGAAAGGGGCGCTGGTTTGGACACGGAACCCTGCTCAATGCCAACGGTGACTCCTACCAAGGAGATTTTGTGGGTGATGCTCGTCACGGAAAGGGAGTGTATCGTTTTACTAGTGGCGACGTCTACGAAGGAGACTTCTTTGAAGACAATCGTCACGGATTTGGCAAATTCAAATTCTACAATGGATCCGTCTATGAGGGCGACTTTTGCATGGGCAGCTTTGAAGGATTCGGAAAGTATACCTTTGATGGAGGCTACTACGAGGGTGATTGGAAACGTGACGAATACTATGGACAGGGCAGACTCCAGTACAAGGATGGCAGCAATTACCAAGGACGATTCAAGCGTGGCTCGGCTCACGGCTATGGCGAAGAACGCCTCGCCGATGGAAGCGTTCGCAGTGGCCTGTGGCGTCGTGGAGAATTCATCCAAGAGTGCACAGAGGCGGAATGCATAAAATTGGAAAAACGGGGTATCAAAACAAAGAACCCACGCTTTATTGGCAAGTCTGTAAATTTGTGAGAATCCACGCTTTATGGAAAAGTCTGTCGATTCGTGACTCTTATTAGCGAATTTGAATTTAGATTATTGTTTTGCTGCTTGCAGATTATAAAAATTGAAATAAAAATTGAAGATGTACTTTTAGTATTTGTCTGCCTGAATAATGTGTTTGGTTGGTGGAATTTGTCAATATGCAGGATGTGTTCTTTGTAGTCACGTTCGGATTCTTGAGAGTAGTTGGCTTGACTCCACTGTTCTAATTTAACGGGGATCACAACCATGGCGCCCGTTTAAGAGGATGCCTACTAGCTAGTAGTCTTTTAATTTTATTTACGTAGGTCTAAGGGGGCTGCAATACTACCAGTACTGCATACCATAGCTGGAACACTGCGAGCACTTCGTCTGCTCACCGTACGAATGGAGTACCTGGTCCAGTAGACTACTACTAGTACTGGTACTGCTCTCCTCAGCAATGCTGCACATCTGTTCTTAGCTGCCCGGGGGTTTCGTCCGAAAGAGTCATGCATTTCCTTCGTCTCTCTGCATGGCGATTTGACTCAAATTCGTAACCGAGCACGAGTGATGTCAATGAAAAAAGCAGCTGGACCCCCGAGGATTTTTTTCTGCCTTCGTCAGTACTGCAAGTTCATAAATTTTGTTCTGTGAGATCAAGCAGAAAATTCTGCAACCAGCAATAACATATCCAAAGCAGCACTTCATATAGTTTTCGTTTTCAAGTATGAAGATCATTGGCACCACTCTCCTCCTCTCTCTGTTGTCAGCGACAGCATCGGCTGAACGTTTCAACGAGATCAAAGTGCGTATTGATTATTGATGTGATGTGTGATGTGTGATGTCGATTGCATATTATTTGGACACGCAACCAGAATGTTATAATAATTTCAAATGACTCGTGTGAACTGTTTTTGCTTTATCAACAACTGTTTTGAACCCATACATAATATTATACAGCTCATATAATTTTCTTTTATTTTTTTCTTCAACTGGCAGATCCGTGACGATGCTGTTCACAGCAATGTCAAGAGTCCCTTGCCTCACACATACCTAGGAGCAGAAGAACTTCCTCCCAGTTTTACTTGGGCCAATGTTGGCGGTGTCTCTTACTTGACCCACAGTCTTAACCAGCACATTCCTCAGGTAAGTTTTGCTGCATTATCTTTATTATTATTATTGTTATTATTATTATTAATTGTTACTGATTGTGAATTTGTACATCATCAAAAAAAATTCACTATTTTTTGGTTCGTGGATATTCGATCTCACACATACACTCATACATCCATTTAAATTTAAAGTACTGCGGATCTTGCTGGGCCCACGGTGCTCTCAGTTCCTTGGCAGATCGGATTAAGATTGCCCGCAAGGCTCAGGGTGACGATATCAATCTTTCCATCCAGTTCATTTTGAACTGCGGAACGGAAGATGCAGGATCATGTCACGGAGGTTATCACACTCAAACCTACGAGTTCATCCAAAAGACGGGCTACGTTCCCTACGATACCTGCATGCCCTACGTGGCCTGTTCCAAGGAAGCGACCGATGGAATCTGTCCTTATGTCGATACGCAGTGCTCGGCTACCACCACCTGCAAAACCTGTGAGTCATTATTACTTTTTACAGGAACAGTCATTATTTGCTCCCTTTGTCGGATGGTGGCATGTTCCGAAATGTCTTTATGTCTAATATTTTATCTTGAATTCTACAATAGGTGATACCTTTGCTGGAATGGGAGGACGGTGTGTTGAGATTGACATCTTCCCCAATGCTACGGTTGCCGAGTACGGCATCATTCCTACCGAAGATCCTACCAATCCTGAGTACGATCTTGTCAAGGCTATTCAATCTGAAATCATGGTCCGAGGACCCGTGGCTGCCACCATCAATGCCGAACCCATTGTTGAGTATGCGGGAGGAGTCTTTACCGATGAATCGCACAGCCAACAAACCAATCACATCGTATCTATTGTCGGATGGGACCAATACGATGATTCGAAAAGTACGGATGGCAGTGACAGCAACAAGGGAACCTACTGGATCATCCGCAATAGTTGGGGACAGTACTGGGGAGAACTTGGTTACATTCGCGTCAAGGCTGGGGCTAATGTGCTCGGTATTGAGGGAGAAGTAGCTTGGGCCACACCAGGACAATTCACAGTCCAAAACTTTCCATGCCACGAGGATGGTAAGAACTGCGACTTCCACAAGGGACCCTCCATCATGACCCAAGAGTATGTCGACCCGTCCGAAAACAAGGCAGCTCTCGAGGAGCATTTGAACATTATTCGCGCAAGCAACAATAAGGTTACCGACCAGAAGAAAACGTCCCTTCGTTCTGCTGAGGTTTGGTAAAGTTTTTTGTCATCTGTGCTGGAAGCCGAAGCCCTACAAATAGTTCTATTTCCCTGAATGAATAGTAATGAACGTAATTAAACCAACAAAATACAGAGCTGATTACTTTTGGATAAAAGTAATTTAAAAAAGGATTATATTGATAAGACGCCCGCGCTATGCTCTAGCTCGTCACCGTCATATTCACCATTCCTCCAGGTGCCTCTTCGTCCTGTTCCGTCTGCTTTGCGTTCCTCTCCAATTCCATCGGCAACCCCACCCTTGAACCGGCCCGTATAATGACTGCCATCTTTGTAGGTGAGAGTGCCAATGCCCTCATAATTGCCGTCGACCCATGCTCCCTCATAGTAACCATCTTCAAATTCGTACCAGCCGTAGCCATGAAAATTTCCGTAACTAAAGTCGCCACGATACATGCTACCGTTTTGGAACAGGAATGTGCCCTTTCCGTGCCGTTTGTCAGTGCTGAAGTCCCCTTCATAGACATCCCCGTTGGCGTACTTGTATATTCCTCTTCCGTGACGACAGTCGTAAACAAAGTCACCTTCGTAGCTATCTCCATCGGGAGTTCGCAAGATACCCTCACCATGCCTGAAGAGAATATACAAAGTTTAAAAATTGTTGTTAGCAAGTATGGAGGGGAGGGGGTGAAAATCAAATCTGCCAGGAGCAAAACCTACCAGTGCCCTTGCTTCCATTGACCCTTGTAAAATGCTCCATTGTTATAAATCATGGTACCATAGCCATTTGGCTCATCCATCTCGCTTACTGTACCAGTATAAGTACCCCGCTCCTGGCATCTATCAATCAAAGACTGGTTATTGACTTCTTGCAAGACAGATCCGGCGTCGGCAGACGGCAGAGCCGTGTCAAGAGTCAGGGTCGATATCTGCATTCGCGCTGATTCTTCTCCAGCTCCAATCATGATGTCACGTTTGCTACTAACAAGCTTTGACATCATTGCCTGCGTACGGGGAAATGGCTGACGAACCCGCGGTGTCGGAGAGGGCGGGTGACCTCGACGTCCTCTTGAATTGATGTGGGGCATACGCATTACTCGGTGCTGCTTCTGTCGGGCAGCCCTTTGTGGCTCCGGGGGTGGTGGCGCTTCTATTGGAAGATTGTCAGGCATAATAGCTGAGTAAGGTGTTTTCGCGCTCATGGGGGTCTTGGTGGTGATATCATCTGAGAAAACGTCAGTCTCTGCTTTAGTTTCTGAAGGTCCCGCGAGAATTCCACCATTCGCATCAAATTTAATATCAACCTGAATCGGTTCGATGTTTGCTGCTGGCATATCCACTGGAGGCTCTACCTGAATATCTTTCGAATCATACATGGGATCTGAGTAGTCCGTCCCCACTGGCACAAGATACGGCATAGACATATGAAGTTCAGCCTGGGGCTCCACTTGAATATCTTTTAAGTCGTGCATGTCTGATTGCATCGAACTATTCGAGTGCGCCCGAGGATTGTCGTCAATCATTGTGATCAAGTCAAAGGTTTTCTCTGTCAGTTGACGTTGAGGCATGCTAGGACCAGCTTCGGTAACAGTCGCGGTGCCGGGGCGTGCAAGTGTCGCTGGGCTGCTGTGTCCTTCATTCTGACTGTTGTCGCTACGAATAGACGACCTATCGTCGCTAGAAGAATTTTTATCGCCTCGCGAGGAATTTTTGCTTCCGGAAGTAAATAATCTCGTCTTGTTCTCGGAGAGCGCTTCTTCCGCCTTCCTGGATGTACGTTTCCATATGATATTTTTAGCTATACCAAAGGGACTCTTACTTTTGGGCGTCGAGTCAATAGGTGTCGATGTGTTTGCGTCCTTGCTTCCCATGGAATTGATAGTAGTCGCTTTCGAAATCGAGTCGCCATCTACACTGTCCGTACTAAGTTCGCTACTGGGCCGCTCTTTTCCTTCGGAATCCTTCGAAATCTTTTTCATTTCTTTCATTAACATTTTTAATTCTTTCTTTTCGCGTTTCTTTTCTTTCTGCAAGAGTTTTTTCGCTTGTTTTATTTGCTTCTTGTGTTGCTTTTTGAATTTGTTGTCGTTCTCGAGCAGCGGCGTTCTTGAATCGTTACCGGAAGAGTCGATATTGCTATTCTTATCCTGGTCACCAAATTGTGAACCTGTAACACTGGTATCGTCGTCGTCTTCACCCGTTACGGTACTATCCCCTCCAAAGCTTGCAAAGGCAGATGTCACGATACTATCGTGAAACGCAGCAGTCCCACCAGCTGCGGTGGGTTTGCTGTGAATATAATTGTTCATTCCTGAGAACAATTTCATTTCGTTGCTCCCCTGGCTATCATTATCACTTTTAGCTGCATCATCGTCCAGTGTGGATGCCAAATTTGGCACGCCGTCCTTTCTACTGCCCCGAAGCAGGCCTGGTGCCGAAGGAACGCTCAACAAGGAATCACTTGTTCTCCGAGATTCAGGCGTAGTTGCGGCCGACTGCTGTGACACTGTATGATCCGAAATGTTGTGTTCCGAGGCATCCCATATAATCTCGAGTCGTGGACCCGGTAGACTCCGAAAGGATGATTTTGGTTTGAGTGGATGTGGTCCTCTACCCAAGGGATTTTTGCGATTGCCAACTCTTTTTCCGCCCTTTGCAGCAGCAGTGCCGGGGGCTGCTGCTGGCGAAGTTTTTTGCGACGTCGCTACCGAATCAGCATTGGCAGACGAATGCGATTGATTCGGGGGTGCTGGGGGTGGTTGGCTGACAAGGTGCGGATTGCGCATGTCGGTGCTGCTCGCGCTGCTGTTGTTGGCACTATTCATGGAAGCAGCCAGGGTATGTCGACTATCGTGTCGCTGGGGCGGTTGCGGTGGCTGTCGTTCCAGAGAGCGAATAGAGTTAATAATCCCAGTACCAGCGTCGCAATTTCCACTGGAAGAGAATCGATTCTCATTTTGATGCTGCAACAGAGACTGCTGCTGCTGTTCTCTTTTGTTGTGCTGCTGAAAATGCTCGTCGAGACTGCGACCAGATCGTTTGGAATTAGATCTAGAATTTACTTTTGGAGTGTTGTGCCCACTATTTTTACCTGCGTGTGATAAAGACTCTAAAGAAGTCACTATCTTGGTCAGTTCCGATTGAATGTCCGAATGTCGCGCTTGCGCACTTTGTTGTAGGTCCAGCATGGCCTGTTCTTGGTGCATCACTCGTCGTTCTATTTTTTGCAATTGTAATAATATCAGTGTAGTACTCAACGTATCAAGACTCGGGTTTTCTCCATTTGGTATTGTTTTCTGTAACTGCAACCACCGAGCTAGCATGGTATCCAGCTGTTGATCCATTGCCTCGGTTTCTGTCAGTACAAATGTCGAAGACTGTTGTGGACAATCGTGCATACTATTACTATCATCCGTACTATCCGTAGTAGCAGGTGTATTTGGTAAGGAACAAGATGTCGATGGAAATTTCTTATGCTGCTGGTTTGTCTCGGAGCTGCAAGCTTCACAGGAAGAAACACCACTCGTATCCTTGTAAGGAAGAACCAGTAAGCCAGGGCGTCCAACAGAAATACAAGTTTCGTCGGGGGTAATATCTAAACTGTTCTGTAGGACCAATTCAAACGTGGAGCTGGCTGTTGTGGATGCTGATTTCACGCTATTTGCAGCACTATTAGTAATGTTCATAACGCGGAAGACTTTGGGAAAAGATGGTTTTCTCCCCGGTGTGCAGCTCGAGAATGCTGTAATAGTGGACGGGCCCTGCGCAGATAGGTGTCTTAAAAACTACAGTAGTGGTAGACTCTAACTAGCACACTCTTTTCTTATTTTGAACAGCTCTCGCCAACTAAGGTTTGCAAAGTCAGGTTAAGCTACCAAGGCTGCTGTGTTGAAGTAATCTGTGTTGTGAAGGTATGCAGTTGCCACCAGAAAGTATAGTGCAAATATGTATAGGTAGGTAGGGCGGGGGGCAGTCATCGTGTGGTCTGTCTCGCGAAGGGAAATAAAACACTATCAGATAAACAGTGAACACGCACGGAAGACATCATAAATATTTATTGTTCGATGGTCAGAATACATTCGTTAAAGGTTAGGGCTGAGAGGTCATCAGATATCAACCAGTTGCCCAAACAAGTTCCTGAGGGAAAGTTGACTTGACAGACGGTACTACCTGGTATCCCCACCGAGCTACTAGCTAGTACTAGTAGCTCGACTACGAATAGCTACACCCACAAGTAAACTCTAGCTAGTAGAGCTGTAAGATCTAGCCAGACATTGCTCTTGAGCTACCAGGTACCACTACTACTTTATTATACGATTATTTTTGTCTAACAGTAGCAGCAATTTGGGCACAGTACCTGCCTAGCTACATGGTAGCAGTGAAACAGATACTATTAGGTAGTACCTACTGGACTAGTAGATAGAGTAGTAAGTATTCGGGCAAAAGAAACTCCCTCTTTTGGTTTTCCCATCTGCTGGGTCTTCCTTGACGTGCAAATACTTGCGGGAGGGAGATGTGAAAAAAGTGATTGGAGCGACGCCTTACTCTAATTACCATAATTTTAATCTCTAAATACGAGTAGATCCCACCTGCGATCAAGAACTTTAGCTGGCTAATTTTCCTAGCTTTGAAAAACCCATAACCCCAAAGTGCGCAAGCCCACATTTTAATTAAATAGCGATGATGATGATATTACTCGCCTACGTGCACCTCACAATTTGAAGGTTCTCGCCGAGAAATCGCAGAAATATTCTGCACCTCCAGAGACTGCTACCAAACCAGCCTCTACCAACGCACACCCAAAAGAAGAGGGGCGAACATTCACATACAAGCGAAGCTACATACATCCAATTGTGTGGAGTCTTCTCGCCGTTTTAACACAACTCTGTCATTGAATTGTTTGGATTCGGATAAGTCTTTGGCTTGATTGTGTGTTATAGAAAGAAGAAGAGGTGTGTTTGGTTGGACAGCTTGTAAACTATCTCCGATAAAATAATTTTATTACTTGAACGGAGTAGCTATAGCTTCAGCCAACAAGACAAACGGTTGATTAAGTTGGAAAGGATATTAGTCGGAGCATCAATCAATCCACAGCACACAGCACATTACACAACAACCGCAGTCGATCTATCGAAGGGAACCACTACGCAAAGAACCACAACAGTGCTAATATATCAGTCGACGCAAACCCTCCAAATTGAGACAATCACACAAGTCGTTACTCTATTGCTTTAGCCAATAAGCACATCAAGATCCCCCAAAAGACGCCGACAACAAGTGCTGTTTTCGTCTCGCCCAATTTGTATCCCACCTCCGATTGTGCCTAGACTTTTTTTCTGCTGCTTCACTACGAAAGCATCAGTCAAAAGTCTCTGGACAGTCACCTCTAGCAAAATCAAGACGACGTCCCCACTCAGTTACCTCCTCCAGGCCGCTATGGGTCAGTGCTCCACGCTGCCCGAGGCCAGGAACGCCTCATCGGCGTCAACCATGAGGCACAATGATAGTTCCAATCAAGGAGGAAATGGCATCAACAGCAGCCGTCAGCGCCTCAAAGAGGACGGACGCACCGAGTCAACTCTTGATTTCAATAAGCTGACGCAGCTTTCCAATGAGAATACTACTAAACCATTTGATCAGCGTAAACTTAACCTCAATGTTCCTGCCAATGGAGATGAGCTTTCAAAATTCAAGAATAGTTACCAAAATCAGATGGACCAACAACGTGATCCAGAGCAGGGATATGGCGACAGTCCTATGAGTGATGCCATGAATTTGGATCAGCGCGATATCTCTCAGCCAGTTTTTCTCCCCCCTCCGCCGGATTGTGCCAAACGAACACGTTGCTACAAGCTAAACTTGGATTCCGAGATTCTAGTGAGCACCAAGACTCCCCACATTTGCCTCGGACCCTTCTCGGAACCCCCACCGCCATTGACCGTCAGCAGCAGTGAAGATTCCATTGATTGTAGCGATGTTACAACTACCATAGCCATTCAGACGGCACAAATTTTTCGTGGTATTACGGTCGCAAAGGATGGAACGATTCTCTCACAAAATGCTCGTGCCACACGAAGTAATCGTGGAAAAGCGAACAAGAAGGGAGAAAAATCTCGTCAGGCTGCCAAGATTGACAAGGCCAAGGACTTGGTCGAAGAGTCCATTGCCACTGGAAAGGTAAGCAAAGCTGTGGTTTGTCTCGCTAGTTTACTATTACTTTAACTCTCCATTAACAAACGCAACGAACACTAACATCTGTAACTCTTTACACAACCTGCAGGACCCCGAATCAGGCGAGCCTGCTAACATGGTATCATTGGTAATTGTTGGAGCTTATGATGATATGAAGTATTTAGTGCGTGATGGTTCCAAAAAATTGCGCGAAGCCGATGGCCTCCCTGATGAAACACTTTTTGCCGCCAATCGCAGCCGCAATGGGTCTCAAAGTGTGATGTTGAGCACACCATCAAAGAACAGAATTCCGCCGTCTTCAAGGGCACGTGGAGGATCAAGTATTCCGCAAAGTGCACCTCCCAAACTAAAAAGTAATCCACGAGATAGTCGCAGTAAGATCCGCAGAGCTGATGACAAGCCTCGTCGCAATGGCTTCCCAGAAGCTTGCAGTGACATGAACATGATGGATGCTTCTTACCAAGGAGTAAACGGCGAAGGCGATTGGAAGGACGCCTTGGGACTCTCTCGTGGTTTTCATTCTATTTGGAACTGCGGAGGGGCTGTACAGGAAGCCGGCACTGTAAGCCCAACCCAGATGTGTAGTCCCAACAACACGAATAAGCCTCACGAGGCTCAATTCCGTCATCATCCGTCTCAACAGCATCCGGCATACGAAGGCCGTGATGCTACAATGGGATACATGAGGGAAGGAGAAATGGCCGCAAGAGCCAATTAAATAGCAACTCCACACGGTAATTTGCCGCCGTGCGCTTTGCATGCATGCCATCTTCCAAAATACTTTTTCACTTATAATTAAGAAAGGTTTTCATTCATTCCTTTTTAATTGGTACTTTCTGACCTGAAAAAGGACTTCCCGATCGATCAAAGAGATTAGAGCAACGGGACACACTTGGTAGCTCTGCTAATTTGGTGGGTAGCGGGTAGTGGGTAGTGGGCCCACTAAAATACTGCTAATTTAGTGGGTACCTTTCCCCCCCCCCCAAACCCCCTACATTACCCAGTCGTAACTACCTGGAGACATATCCAAACCAACTATATAACCCAATCGTAACTAACTACCTGGAGATATAGCTCAACCCATTACTAGCTAAATTACCCCATCATAACTACCTGGAGATATATCAGAACCCACAGCCACTAGTTTTACTCCATAATATTTATCTAGTAGTCTCCACAAAAGCTGTTTACGATACTACATGCCTGCTTCCTATACACACCATTACCACTATTACTCCATAATATCTATAATATTACTCTATTCCACACAATCCTTTTACGGGAAGAAAAAAGAAAAAGCTGTTTGAAAAAAAGAATGCAACAGACAATCTCGCAGAAAACAAAAAAAAAAAAAGTGTGTGTGTCTTTTTCAACAACAACAACACCCTTCCTTCCTTGACAAAAGCTACTAGAACACAAGCTATAGATCATCAAATTAGATCAACAGTAGCTTAAAATCTCTGCAACAACAGTAGCTA
>Ga0100402_1002747_pt1 | contig 19539 bp, 18 predicted proteins | sample CryGeyme20150102_FD_80419 | JGI IMG/M metagenome (GOLD analysis project Ga0100402, IMG submission 80419) | Groundwater microbial communities from Crystal Geyser aquifers in Utah, USA - Crystal Geyser metaG 2015-0102 | ecosystem: Environmental > Aquatic > Deep subsurface > Groundwater | place...
CACCACCAGCACCACCAGCACCACCAGCACCACCAGCACCACCAGCACCACCAGCACCACCAGTACCACCAGCACCACCAGCACCACCAGCACAAGCACCACAAGCACCACAAGCACCACACCAAGCACCAGCAGCCAGCACCACCAGCAGCACAAGAAGCACAAGCACAAGCACAAGCACAAGCACAAGCACAAGCACAAGCACAAGCACATGCACAAGCACCACAAGAAGCACCACCAGGAGCCACCACCAGCACCAGTCACCAGCACCAGCACCACCACCACCAGCATTCATAGTAGTAGCTAGTAGGAGGAGGAAGTTGCTTAAAGCTACTAGTAGATTGATTTTAGTATCACAACTAGTACTAATACAAGCAAAATGGTCAAAGAAGTAAAAATTAGCATTTAACTAGTAGCTCCCCACCAGGCACACTTTAGTAATTCAATTGATTACAACAGCTAATACTAGTGCACTAGCTACTAGTAGCTAGTGTTTGCCTTAGTCCAAAAAGAGTACTGGACTGAATGATACTACTACTACAGTAAGTAGCTAGTAAAAAAATTCGGCACAGTGGGTAAATACCCCCTGAAAGTGCAGGCGGCAAATACCCCCTGCAAACACACGAATCGGAAACGCAGCCTCAAGTTTCTCCGGGTATTCGCTTTCTCAACAGAACCCGCATGCGGGTGTCCGTCATGCCCCTTTCTCGTTATTAAAAAATTCAACCAGCACCAATTGGATTATTCGAGAGTGCGTAATGCTGGTCCTGGCTGACGCACCTTGACAATTTTGTCACATCTCTTCCCACCCAAAAAAATTGTAGTTGAGCGACGATGATTTTTCGAACGAGCACCAACGAACGCTACTCGAACTTCCAAAATATAATGCACAAGCGCGAAAGCTTGTCTAATGTCGCCTAATGCCGTTTCTCTGAAATGAACATGGAACATCTGCTCAAATTGCCTGCTTGCTTGTTCGGATGGTAGATTTTGGTGGTTTCGAGTGAAGGTGAGTTGGAACATGTTTTTTTACTACTACTAGTACGTACCATAGTAGAAAATACCAATGAGTAGTAGACTACTAAAGGTGCGGAATTCAAAATAAACCACGACTGAACGTCATCTGTGGATTTCTTCACCTCGTAGCTCGTAAAGTTGATGTTGAAGCTCGCAAGATCGGGGGGGCGTAGACGGCGTTGATTTTCTCTTGAAACTAGACTACTCTGATATCCAGAATCAAGAGTCCATCGTTATAATTTTTTACACGTTAGTGTCAGCTCATCAAAATGAAGTTTTTCCTTGCCACCTCTCTTATCGCAGCCGCATCTGCCTTTGCCCCGGCAGCCCAGCCCAAGGCCAGCACTTCTCTTGCTTCCGCATATGAGAACGAGTTGGGTGTAGTTTCTCCTACTGGATTCTTCGGTACGTGCTTCATATTGTGATTTTTTTCGTTTTGACTGGGATGAAGACTCTTGTCTAACAGGCTTTCCTTGTTTCTTCGTTTGTGTCTCATTACTATCAAAATATAGATCCCTTTGGACTCTCGGAGAACATTGACCAGGAGACCTTCGACCAATACCGTACTGCAGAGCTCAAGCACGGCCGTGTTGCCATGCTAGGTGTTCTCGGATACATCTTCCCTGAATTCACCCGTGCCCACTATGATTTCATCCCTGGTGAGATCTCCACCGACACCATTCCCAATGGAATCAAGGCCATTGATGCCATTCCTGCTCTTGGATGGGCCCAGATTATTTTCTTCATCGGTGCTGTTGACTACTACGGTTTCCTTGGCGATTTCGATGCCGGCAAGAAACCCGCCGGAAAGGATGATATCGAAGAGCTTAAGCTGAACGAGCTACAAAATGGCCGTCTTGCCATGCTAGCCTTTATTGAGTTACTCCGTCATGACTGCCACGTTGTTTTTGGAGGCGGTGCCTTGGATGATGGCATTACCAACTTGATCCCCGGCCTTCCCTTCCTCTACGAGTAAACTAGAGATTTTGCAGTCAACGCGCGATAGCATAATCGGTGATTGAATTGAATTTACATAGGATGTTTCTCACTGATTCAATAATACGTTCTTTTAATAGAGCTGGCTCGTAAGTGAATGATAGTTTACGTGTGTTATAATGACCACTGCGTAATTTAGTTTGTGCCCTCCACCCGGAGTTTCTTGCGGCCAATAACTTTCTCGGATCAAGGATGTTGCTGCTAATTTGCAATACTAGTGTAAGCATTCTGAACTGAATCCTGACGGAAACGCGACAGCTCACCTCAAAACGCACTTCTGAATTTCCTAATTGGCAAATGGTTGCCCTTTCAGGAGCGCTATTTCACTCTGTAAGCAATCTCTGTGCTGCATATTTTCCACTTCCGTGTTCACAAACCCTTTCAGCGCCTTGCCATCCCAAGGCAGCCCGCGGTTCTTGCATCACACACATGGGGATAATGTTATCATTAACTCTAAACTTTCTTAAAGCATGACTCAACGTCAAAGTTCTAACGATAAGAAAGCGAAGAAACGACGCAAAAATGTGATTCATTTTCTTTCTATTGAATTCTGTGACACCATCAATCTGCTTTTAATAGTTTCTTAGTACCTGGTATAACTTTACTCAGACGTGTAATTTCTCTCGGATGCTTTTCGCATCAAAAATATAACAGAACTCATGGACGAACCTTCAAAGATGAGCCACAATGACAGCGACAGATCATCGACGACACGGCCACGGGCATGCCTCTGTCCCGCAAACCATTGCCAACATGGCCAAAACGTGTATGGGAACTGGTTGTCTGGCTCTTCCTTTTGCCGCGAAGCAATCTGGGATACTGCTGCACGTGTTTGGACTGGTCGCCGTGGCACTCTGGAACACCATCACGGTGCAGTTGTTATGCTCTTGTTATGATCTTACCATGTCAGATATCAGCTCGACGCTGGGTCTTGCTCCTGAATCTGATGAACCATTCAGCGAATCAAGTGGCAAACTATTAAAAAGACCTCAGCATACTGGGAAATCTTACGGGAGTACAAGTACCAACCATCTGTACAACGAAAAAGACACCGAAGCGCATTTAAGCATGGACACCGAATCACATTCTCTTTCTGAAAGAGCTCCACCAAGTGGCACCACAACTTTGGGCAAGCTTGCTTGGTATGCTTGGGGACGATCGGGGACGTACAGTTTGGACCTTGTCATGGTTCTGTATTTGGTTGGAGTTATTGTGACATACTTGAACGCCATGCGAAGCTTCTTGCGGGACACTCCTTTCTCGACGGGTGTTAGAATACTGGATTCACTCTTTCTAGTTATTGTCATGGCGACGATATCGTTGGTTCCGCACACAGGGTACTTGTCACGAGCAAGTGTTCTGGGTTTAGCGGTTTTGCTGGCTACCTTTCTAGTCATTGCTTGGTATGGGTTCACGGACGCACAAAATGACGACAATCTACCGATAGACTCCAGATGGGACGAAATGGCAGAAGATTCCAAGCTATCAGAAACGGTTATTCACAGGATAGTTGTGAATACAACTGTTGTGTCTGCCAATGGACGTGGTATTTGGTTACCGATTAACGGATTTGCTAGTGTCAGCAAATGGTTTGGATGCGTTGTATTTGGTTTCGGGGTCACTCCATTAACGTTTAGCTTTCGAGAGGCCATGGAGGTGCCCCGCAATCTCTTATGGGCCACCCAGTGGGCCATGGTAGTTGTCGGAGTATCCTATGCGACCATTGGCGTGGGTCTGCTTTTGCTCTATCCAAATATTGAAGGGGACGTTTTGCATGAACTTCCGACCCGAGGTTGGCTTCCAATCCTGACCCGACTGGCAATGGTTGTTGTCGTACTTATGACAGCACCATTACTTATCGTACCCTGCGGAGAAATAATAGAAAAACGGCTTCTAGCCTTGCACGACCATGCACCCCTATCGGCAAAGAATGCGTGGTACCTTCATGTTACTATCCGGTGGAGTATTTGTTTGGTGTGTGCAGTCATTAGTGCTATGGTGCCAGGTTTTGTGGATGTCTTGAGTTTTGTTGGCTGCTGCTGTGTTGCGGTTGTTGGCTTCTGTCTTCCGCCTCTTTTGCATCTTATACTAAGTTGGCAGAGGGGCGTCCCAATCTCGTCTCTGGGTTTCGACCTGGCTCTATTGCTCTGGGGTTTATTCGCAACTGCTGTAAGCACAATCTACACATACCGTGAAATTTCATGACCTGCTAATCTCCACTACAATACTAAGTCTAATGATGAACTTAGTGAAGTGTGAAGCCTTTTTTCTTAGAGATCGCGCACTCTAGTTGTATTTTATCGTCAGAATCGATACTCTGCTCCTTCTGTGCGGTAGCATATTTTTCTTATGGAATATAGAAAGGACGAAAAACTATTGGCGCTTGATTTTTATCGCATTATTAGCAAACGTCCCTCTAAATTGCAATTTTCTCGTGTGACACGTCTGATTGCCAAGATACACCATCGACTAAGCCTTGCTCGACCAAGCCGTCCTAGGAATGGTAAAGAGGGCGGAGTCCCTAAGAGTTCCAACAGTCACGCCCCCATTGTTTCTGGAGAGTGACCCCCCTCACCCACGCAAGTCGAAAAGTTTAGAGAAGGAATGGATGAAGTCGTTGCGCAAATACCTGGTCATCGTCACTCTGCCGCCAGGAAGGCTGGACTCGAAAGCTTAATCTTATGCTTCTTTGGAGCGCCAACAATGAGATTATAGCACCTACGCAAGTATATTACTGCTTGAGTACACTACAATTCTCTATGCGCAGTCGCAGCGAGTATTTAGTTTTCTTCGGGTAAAATATAGTCCCGTCCACTACCGTACTTCCAGGCGTCCATTCGTCGCTTCCAGAGGAATTTTTCTCGTGGATTCTCCATCTTTTCCACAAAAGCAGTAATGACGGGTGTGACCGCAGAATCAAACACACTATAGAGACCCATCATACCTACATGACCCAGCCAATCGGCTAGCACTGGAATGCCGACGTGAGCCACAATCTCGGGCATGAATGTAGGATCTGCCACAAAACTTCGTGCCAAGCTACCAACGAGTGCATCGAATCGGATGACATCCTGGAGGAATGGTTTGATAGTTCGTTCTCCCATGTCATCCATTTCCTGAAAATTGACAGCCAACAACCGATTCACAAATTTAGGGTCAGGCTTTTGTCCAAGCCTGACAGACCTGGTTTGTTCAAAGGATTGGATAGCAATAGTCAGATTTGTACTCGGGCCAGTCAGCAGTATTAGGACACAAAAGCACCGGCGGATACAGCTAACCACTGCAACAACATCACTTACATAGCTTTTTGCATCATCCAGGCACAGCTGAGATTTGGAGTATACGCGTTGATCGCTCCCAAATCGTCTTTGTGTAAGCACTTGTTTTCTACAGCCTCCACGACTGCGGTACTGATTCGACTGAGGTGTCGTGTCAAGGCACCAAATCCACCAAAACTCAGAGGACTTTGAATACCTGAAGCATCACCTACACTCAATACTCGACTCCAATTTGGTTTTAGAGGAGAATCACGGTAAGTTGGGAAATAAGCAAAAAGTACACGTTTGATGTCCAAGTCTTTTTCCGGATCAGAAATAGAGGGCTGGTACTCTGGCAACATTTTCCAATAATCCTCCATGATCGTCTCTAACGAAGGTCGCTTTTCATCTGCATCCATATACGTGAACATGTAGGTTGTTTTGACATCGCTTGTGCCGGGTTTTTTCCCATCTCTACCGATGCCAACCGGAAAAGCCTCCCAAAAGTACTGCAGCATTCCATTCTCTCCCTTATCTTGTATTTCTGAATTTGTGTAAATGATGTCTCCAATCAGATTGTCTTCTTTTCTATATCCGCCCGCACAAGAACCCACCACAGCACAAACTCCATCAGGTTTCATTCCATATCGTTGCTGACGAGAAATGGGAGAGGCGTTACCCATGCAATCGAGGACGAGACTCGTTGTTGCCGGCTCCTCGTCGTCTCCTAGATCAATGGCGGCTCCAAGGGCTTCGGAGATACAAACACCTTTCAGGGGCGAATTTTCGAGAAGAGTTCCACCGAGCTCCTGAAATCTTTTTCCCACTCGTTCGATTAATACAGCCGGCGATACTCCTAAGTTCAAGACATTGTCGGTTGTCGTTTCGTACCCTACGCCATTCTCAAAGTACCCGCCTTGCGTGGGTGTGACTTCTTTGTTTTTAAATCCAGACCGACACGCTGGAAATTCGGTCTTGATGGCAGCATCAATATCCTCCTGGGATAACACTCCTAGTTCTTTTAACTCCAGCAATTCATCCATACTGATATTCCATTCCTGTTCTCGTCCTTTTAAGGCCCCGGCTTCCAGGACGCACACATTCAAACCCTTCAACTGAAGCGCGGCGGCAAAAAAAATTCCAAGCGTACTACCACAAATGACGACATCATAATCCAGTGCTTTCCCTTGTTGCTCACGCAGCTTTGCCCAACACTGAGGATTGCCTTCACCTCCATCTTCGGTCACAAAGGTAGGAGGTGGAGGAATGCCATTTTGCATACTGGATAGTAATTTGGTGTCGTACGAAAATGGTTGAGAAGCTTTGAGATTGGACCATCGTTTTTCGGCAGCGAGAAATGCATTGTAAGTAGACGATCCTCCAGCTCCATTGGCTCTGTTTAATTTATTCGGTGGGTTGAGGAGAAAAATAGAATGAGGCGAGGACATTCGAATGAATACTCGTACGTACTTGGCTGCGCATGAAGAAGAAGAAAAGCTCTACTTACTGTCCCTCTTGTGGGGCCTTGGCCATCATGCGCTCTGTGAGACTTTTGCCGGTCGATGTCTCAGGAACAACACTCTCTGCTGCAACGGTAGCATCTTCCACAGAGGCTCGCAAGGAAGAAAAAGAAAAACCACGGGCAACATCATTAGTGGGTCGGCTTGGTGAAAAAGCAGTGGTTTGTGGCGACGAGGATGCCGCCAACAGCAAGAGGACTGACGAAAGGACTCGCATTGTTCTCGCTTCTTGTGTGATACTTCTTCGTCCTATTGCTAACTACAGCAGTAGTATTACTGTAGTTTACTTCACACGAGATTGTGTCAAATAGAGGTAAAAGCAAAAGAAAACAAGAAAGCCTCGTTGTTTGGTTTAAAACAAGATAAAGAACCTGACTCCGTGAATTGAGAATGATTGAGATACTGTATCTGTCGCCTTGCTGACGTCACTTCCATTCGAATTCATGAGGCATGCAAATGTGACAGAGGAAACGGAAGCGTTCTCAAACCGCGCTTCGTTTCGATTGTCGATGTTTCTTGAAATATCCACAAACTTCCACCCGTACACGTGATTCCTTGTAGTTTTAGTCATCCATGTTGTCCTTTCTCGCTCCTGTAAATTTCGTCCTCCCAGTGAAAAAGCTGGCATGGCGGCGCGAAGCAAAACTGTCAGCAAAAACGGAAGCCAATACGGCTCTATAAATAACGATCCAGAGGAGGCAGTGAGCCCATCTGGGAGAGCAAGTACTTCCAAGGCAGCTGCAACCCCATCGGACGATGCACAATCAATTCCACCACCAAAGTCACCACCATCAGCTGTGGTTAGGAACGAACCAGGTACAGGGTGGATCGGATCTGCCTTCCTCATAACAAGCTCTACTCTAGGAGGAGGTACGGTTGGTCTCGGCAGTGCGATTGCCAAATCTGGAGGTGCGATCGCCCTTTTGGCGATTTTAGTCGTTGCAGTCCTCAACAAGTATTCACTAGATTTGCTGGTCGCTCTGATGGCAGAATCGCATGATCCGCCGGCCTTTACTTATGAAAGTTTGGGATTTGTTACCTTTGGTGAGAAGGGAAGACTTACTGTCATTTTTTCAAATAGCCTCTACTCTCTTGGAGTGCTCGTTGCATCCCTAAAGATTTTGCAAGATAATTGCTCTGTGGCAGTCTCGCATCTTTTCTATGGATACTCGTATGATTCTGACGGCTCTAAAAAAAATCTTGAGGAGATTTTTTCAAATGAATATCTCACGACAATTTTCTTTGCTACCACTTGCATGCTTCCGCTTAGCTTATTGCGCGACCTTGGGCCGCTGGAACGCTTCTCAGAAATTAAAGTGATCGTTCTTGTGCTCATTGTAGCCACCGTCATTTATCTGTACACGACAAATGATGACGAGGGCGAGCCCAATTTCGTCGAACATTGGCTGGTGGTGCATCACAGTGCTCTGCAAAGTGTAGGCACCTTTTTTTTCGTTTTTGTTGCTCAGTACGATGTGCACCTTGTCTACCAGGCGATGAAACCAAGTCAGAAACAGCACTATGAGAAGGCATCTACGCTTGGAACCGCAATGAATACAGCTATTGTTCTTTTCATGGGCTACCCGGTATACATGACCTTTTGGGAAGAAACGTCGAGTTCAATATTTCTTTTGTATCCAGCATCAAAAGCGGTTGATTTATGTCGATGCTTTCTTTGTATCGTCGTGGTGTTGACTTATCCATTTGCCTTTCTAGTTGTAAGAGAGGAGCTGGTGGCATTGCTCTATTCTGATGAAAATTCTCAGTATCCTTGTTCAGACGACCTAAATTCAATTTTCCTCCCCGGTAGCGATCGTCAGTTGAAGCTTGGCTATCACATTGCTTTCACTGTAGTGCTATGGTGTACCACACTAGTTTTGGCATTGAAAGCGTCGAGTCTGGGAGCCGTTCTGAATCTTGCGGGCTGTGCTACAGGAACTCTCATGTCATGCATTTTACCAGCGCTATTTTCCTACAAAATGAGGGGACACACGATGCTTGGGACTGTGCTATTTCTTCTTGGTGGTTCCGTCGGACTCGTTGGTACGATCTACAGTATTTTGACGCTTTCAACAACATAGCGACTGTGATTCATTTGTAGAGAAAATTGGCAAACAGAGAACGAGAGAGCAACCTCATTTATAGCCAAGTGTCTCCTATCGATCTTGAACTTGCAACCGATTTTGCCTCTAAAGTGCTGAATACTCGAGTAGGCAATTACATGGAAGTAGCGCTTATTAATTTATCGTTTTTACTTACCGTGGCTTCGATCCAAAACCAATTGCAGGATCACTGTATGAAACCAAAACATAGATGAGAGAATGTTCCAATGAATTTATTGGGAGAAAGGCCGAACCTTCTTCCTGTCCACGTAATCATTGCCACTGCCATATTTCCAGGCCTCGAGCCTTCGCCGCCACTGAAAACGCTCGCGTGGGTTGTTCATTTTCTCTATCCTCTTCTCCATAATGGGTGATACAGACGCATCTAAAAGGCCATAGAGTCCCATGTTTGCAATGTGACCAAGAAACTCTAGTGTTCTGCGAAGGCCAACATGTTTGACCATATCCACCGTCAATCCAGGATCTGCTACGATCCCTGTCACCATTGTTCCCACCAAAGCATCGAACTTTAAGACGTCCTGCATGAAGGGTTGAATTGTTTCCGGACCCGAGTCATACATTGCTTTCAAATACACCGAGAGAACACGGTTGGTGAATTGAGGATTTACTTTCTTGTGTATTGACACTGACATGATATCTCGCAGAAACCAACCAACTCCTATTTGAGGGTTGTATTCATGAATATAGCCGAGGTCATCCTTGTGTAAGCATCCCATTTCAATGGCTTCTGCTACGGCTCCACTGATGCGACCAATGTTCCGACTAAGCGATCGAAATCCACCAAAGCTTATGGGACTTTGCGTTCCAGCGCTTTCGCCAATACTTAACACTCGTGAATATTGTGGTTTCATGGGCGAGTCTCGATACGCAGGAAAGTAGTCGTAGACCACGCGCTTAATATCAAGCTGCTTTTCGGGGTTGCTGATAGAGGGCTGATAGGTAGGAAGATATTTCCAGTAGTCATCCATCATTTCTTCTAGCGACGGACGCTTTGCATCTGCGTCTATGTAGGTAAACATATACGTAGTCTTTTCGTCCGACTTGATTTGCGGCCCTACTCTTTTCGGGGCTTTGGTTGGCTGTCCGCCGAACGCGTTGTATGCTGGCCTTTCATTGGCAATCGGCGCTGTCAAATTAGTTCCAACGGGAAATGCTTCCCAAAAATATTGATGGATGCCTTTATCACCACAGTTTTGCAGCGGATTGAACGTGTACATAATGTCAGCAAATCGGTTCCGGTCTGGATTGTAGCCTCCAGCGCACGAACCAAATACCATACAAATACTATCCGGCTTCAGACCATAGCGCTGCTGCCTTGCCACTGGGCTCCCGTAACCCAAACAGTCCAGAACGATTTTCGAAGTTATAGGTTCGACGTCTTCGTTTATATTGTAACTGCCCAAATCAATGGCGCAACCAACTTGGTTCGACACTGCTACTCCCTTCAATGGACACCGCTCCCGAACACTCCCTCCTCCGGCCTTGAATCGTTCCACAACGCGTTCTATTAAAACCGCAGGAGAAATTCCTAGGTTGAGAACATCATTGAGGTAGCATTCAAAACCTACTCCCTGGTTGTCAAATGGCCCGCCACTCAAAGGGGTTACTTCCTTGTTTTTGAAACCCGCCCTTGAACCGCCGTAAACAGTGGTAATTGCAGCTTCAATGTCATCTGGAGTAAGAATGCCCAGTCGTTGAAGCTCTATCAAGTCTTCCATATTAACATTCCATTCTTGTTCTTGACCTCGCAACTCTCGAGGTGCCACAACACAAACATTGAGCCGGTATCTCTGCAAGGCCATTGCATAAAAGACGCCAAGAGTACCTCCCAATACCACCACATCATATTCCATAACAGGTTGCCCATTTTCATCCAAGGGTGGACCAACATAGTCAAAGTTATTGCATTCCTCGCTGTTGGATTTTTCACAAATATCTCGCAATTTGGAGCATGCTTTTGCGTTGCCCATGGCACAATCGTCGCTGACAAATTGCAAAGGTGGACCTGCTTCATTTTGAAATGGTTTGAAAAGTTTGGCATCGTACCGAAATGGCTTTGAATTTTTGAGATCGTACCATCGATCTTCGGCATTTTGAAAGGCATCCCACTGTGACCAAGCTCTCGGATTTCTGTGCAAACGCAGTAAAAGAAATTATCAAAATGAGAAAACCAGTACAACGCGAAAAAGAAAAAAGGTAATATTCAAAGTCTGAACAGATCGCGCGATACAGAAAGGAACATTTTCTTACGGATCCGAGTTCAAGGAATCGAAAATACGCTTGGACACTCCTGGTTTGACCACACCAAAGTCGACCACTTTTGGTGTCTTGGGTTTTGCTGTTGGAGGAGTAAAAATATTTTGTAAAAATCCAATGGGATTTTCCAGAAAGCCGGGTTGTTCATCTTCCCATGCAGTACTCATAAACGAGTCGTTGCCCAAGCTGGAAGCTGGAGCATCCGAAGCCGCTGCAGCAGCCATTCGAGCAATAGGATCTTCGGTGTTGACTGTAGTGGGAGGTGGAATCAAAGGACCTGGTTGTTGTTGTTGTTGTTGTTGTGGTGGTGGTGGTGGTGGTGGTAGTGCTGATGGTTGTGGAATTTCAGGCCTACTAAAAACTTCTTGGGGCCCTTCTTGCGGTAGAAGCGATGCAGGGTCGGTACTTTCTTCAAACGTCAAGGGTGGTTCCCAGCCTTGCATGGTAGTGTCTGGTGGTGCTTTCTGCTGCTGCTGCTGCTGCTCTGATGTCATACTCGCAGTGGCAGCACTGTTTTGGGCCTGCTGCATAAATTGATCATAAGCACTCATACCAGCATCGTCCCAATTGCTATTATTTGTCCAAGCATTGACTTGTTCCAATTCCATTTTTTGTGCTTGTGCACTCATAGTGGTGGTGGTAGTAGTAGGATCATTAAAGGTCGATGCCACAAAATCAGCGCCAGGTGGCGGCGGTACGGATTTCGGAAAGACACTTGGCGAAAAATCTGAGATTTTCGGGGACGGTGCATTCTTTTGTTGTTGTCGCATATATTGATCGTAAGCACTCATGCCACCATCGTCACTAGTACTGGTGGCAAAAGCAGCAGAAGCTTCATTATATACGGTGGGTTCTTCTTTTACGCGTTCTTCCGTTGCAGGAGGAGCAAAGGGAGAAAAATAAGGACTCGGTGTTGCTTCTTTTACGCCTGTTTCAGTTGCACTCGATGTTGGTGGTGCTGAAGGTGCCGACACGGCCCGAATGGCTCGATCATAGGCACTCATCGCCGAATCATATTCGTTGCTCGAGGATTTCAGGGCGGTTGCGACGATGTTTTTTTTTCGTGGCCTTTTATTTGAATTATTTATTCGATTTTCCCGAGTACATAATTTATTATTGTTTTGTGACGCTCGAGTGCCAATATTCGTGATCCAAGCGCCAACCAGGCCAGGATTTGCAGCCGCCTGCACAAAACAGAGGATCGTTATACATCTCATTGCAAAAACAATACCGTATAATCAATTTTCTTTTCAATTGAAGACGTGTAACGGATAATAAATAAATGCAAATGCAAATGAAATCGATTGTCGGCTTGTGTTCGAAATGAAGTTGGATCTTTCAGTAGACTTTTTAAAAACAAAATGAATCTGATGTCAAGGGCTTTGATTAGCGCTGATGGCTGTTGTCTGCCTGCCAGAGGACAAAATATGAATTGAGAACAAAAAATGAGGTAAGAAGACATCGGCATGCAAAATGATGTCAGTGCTTTCCGAGAGCTTTCAAAAAGTCAGCGACCTCGTTCAAGTGTGCTTCCTCAATTGGTCGTGACGTCATCATTTGCCAAAGCACGACGAAAGAAAGTTGCAAAATCCTCCACCAAACAACAACAACAAACAACAACGACAACAACAACGACAACATCATATTCATTTTTGCTTCCTCCATTAAGACAGTACAATGGCGGCTTCTCATCTTGACCACCTCCACCCAGATCAAGCTCAAGATCCTCTGAGAGAACCTCTCGTTCCAGCGAATCCTTCATCTGAAGAAACTAGTTCTTTTGACAACAACAACAACAACAACAATAGAAATAGCGACAGTGCGACGAATGACAATGATTCCAAAAATATCATCGTTCGGTGTCCAGCTGGTTGTTCCAACCATCCGGACAAGGTGCTTCTCAATATGAATCACAATGTTCTTTTGGAATTAATGTTGTGCGTTACGTATGGTATGTCTGACAGTCTTTGGACGGGAACCGTCCTTGCGGCTTATTTAAAAAAATTGGGACAGCAACAAGACCGTTCGCTGGCGTCCATGATTCTACTTTTTGCCGTTTCTTTTCGTCAACAACGCATTGTTCGTAACAACAGCAGCAACAACAGCACCAATAATAATAACAAAAGGGAAGGTAATACTTACGTGGGAGATATTGAAGCGGTCAGTGGATTGGCCAGCTTGCTAAGTGCCTTACCGGTTGGATATTTAGCCGATACGTTGCCAGGTGGACGCAGTGTGGTTTTGAAATGTGGTGGACTGTTATTGGGCGTTACGGCCGTAGTAAATGCACTCCTGTTTGAATGGATTGGAACGGGTGGTAATAGCAGCGAAAAAGATGATTCGTTTGTCCCACCACCCCATACGGAACTCTATTTGATGATTATCATGGCACTGTGGGGGGTGGGGGGTGGTATCGTCAATGGACCAGCTCAGGCACTCTTTGCAGACTCGACACCTCAGGGCAAGAGATCACAGTACTATATGTATTTGTTTGTTTGTTACGAAGTCGCTTCCTGCTTGGGACCACTGGTGTCTATTGTTTTATTTCAAGCACTGGGTGACGAATGGGATTTGGAAGATTTGAGAATCGTCATGTACGTTGGACTCGCCATGGAAGTGGTCAATGGAATCTTGATGATGTTCTTTGACGACTCTAAAGCATTAGATGAACAAGTAATAGAAGGCGAGAGCAATGACGACCAAGGCAATAATCCACCACCCGCTATCGCAACGACAACGACAACAGAAGAACCAGCATTAGATGACGAAGAACAGCCAGATGCTTCCGATGACAACAATATCAACAATAATCAAACGATTGTCGACGCATCTGCTCCCCTTTCGCAGACCAAATGGGCTTGGACGGTACCGATTATTGTATTTGTCCACTCTCTCGTTTTTGCTCTCGGAAGTGGAATGACGGTCAAGTTTTTCCCACTCTTCTTCAAAGACCAAGTAGGAATGTCACCTACTCAGGTACAAGTTGTGTATTTAATTTTGCCATTAGTCTTGGCAGGCTGTGGTGGGATAGGTCAAACGATCGCCAGCAGAGGAAGTCTGGGTCGGGTTGGAACGGCCTTGCTGTTTAAGATTTTGGGTGTCTCGGGACTCTATAGTATGGTGGTTTTTAAAGAGTATTTGAACAAGCATGCACTATTGTTGGTTCCAATTTACATTCTTCGAACGGCGCTCATGAATGCATCGTATCCTCTGGAAGAATCGATTTTAATGGATTATGTACCAAAAAACCAGCGAGGTCGATGGAAATCATTGGAGTCCATTGCGGCCTTTGGGTGGTGTGGCAGTGCCGCCTTGGGCGGCTGGACCTCGGATCACGCTCACGGAGACTACACCTACACCTTTCGCATCACGGCCGCGATTCAAAGTTTGGGAATTCTAACGTGGGCCTTGCTCCTGCCATTGGTGCCTCGCCGCGAAGACAGTTTTGAGAATACGCCAGAAGAAGGAGAGGACGGTGGTGCATCATTGGCAGAAGAAGGTGCATCAAACGAGGGAAATCCCTATGGCAGCTCCAACGACCAAAGCACTCTGCAGGAACCATTGCTTTCTGAGAACACAACAGAGTGAAATTAGATTACAAATATTACACCCAGAGTGTTCACTACCATTGCTTATTGAGGAACCGTAGTACATGAGAAACTAGTTCGTCATTGGTTTTTCACTTTTAACCGAGGAGAAGCTATTTCTGTAGGCAAGAAAATACCTTCCAATCATCATTCCGCAAGAAAGTCTTGCTTTCTTTGAACGGCACCAACTCAAACTCAGTCCGGATGAACATTATTTTATGTGACAAAGATTGGGCACCAAAGCTGCTGCCGGTAGTAGTACAGAAAATGTTGTTGATTTGCCAAAGGCGGCTTCGGATTGGTTCCAAAACTATTTTCATTCCGGGCGCGGTAAAGCTGTTGTGGTTGTTTCCAATCTCCGTCAGTTGTTTGGAAAATTGATAAATCAACCCCTGTGACGATGAACAGGAATACGAACTACTCTACGGCAGAATCTAGGATGCTGGAGAAGAAAAAACGGAAAAATGACTTTCCGTATCAATTTTGTAAGATTATACACAGTGCTGTAAGTTGATCAATCGTTGTGCTGATCTTACTATGGTACAATAGAAGCCTGGCGTATTATTACCTTGCCGTCTTGTTTGACAGCTGCTGCAATAGCATCGATTGTTTGAAAGCTTGTCGTGTCGTTTGTTTCTACCCGAGCAAAGACACAAAAACCACCATACGCCTGGTCCAGATGACGATTTTCGTTCAAATTGATAAATATTTCACTTCCACCACAGTCGGGAACATCAAAATGGGCACATGCGGCTGTTCCACGAGTATTCGAAACGACACCACAACGTCCCAGGTTGGTTTCATTCACCATTAGATTACCGTGAGGATTTTGTTTCCCTGTTCCATGCAGACCAAATTGAATGACAAAATCAGACCGATAAAAAGACGTGTCATTGTAAATCTTGGATTGGACACACTTGGTAATGTACTTGACCGTTTCGGGGGCTGCGTGTATGATGTAGGATGATGATGATGTTTGTGAGACACAGTGGTTTGTGAGACACGGTAGGCATGTGGAATTGTGAACAGCAATTCTTTCATGTTTCATGCAGCCTCATCAAAAACTCACCCGCATCGGGGAGGAATCGAAGCTTGATGTCACCTTTATCGGTTTGCAACAGAATTGCAGAAGCCATGGAAATAGTTTCCGCTGTGAATTCCTAGTTAGTAATATTAGTGGAGAGACACTACAATAGTAAGATATTTGAACTTGACAAGATATAAAAAATGTCTTTCGATGTTTGGTACCACTTGGTACCGTGTACTATTAAAAGTGTAGCAACATCCCCATCAAGAACCCCCCAAAAAACACTACTACATGTATCCTGAAGAGCAAGTGCGCGTTCTCCTTTTTTCGTAGTTGTTACTACTAGACTACTACTAGACTAGTAGCAGTAGAGACCTACAGTAGACTAGTAGACCTAATCCTAATAACAGAACGAGTATTTTTTTCTACTACTAGACCCCCCCCCTCTACTAGTAGAGAGCTAGCTAGTAGTACTACTAGTAGTAGTAGTGGTAGTCTACTAGTACCAGTAGTAGACTACTTCTGTAGCTACTCATCAACTCATCCAAACTTTTTAGAAACTGAACACTCGCAAAGCTCGACTCTACTAGTAATTGAAACAAAAAGCGAAAACATAATTATTTTATGAGGGGATCGCATCATCTGTGAGTACCGTACATTCATTTGAATCATATTATAAATAAGGCGATCTCTCTATCATGAAGAAGAAACCGCGCAAACCCGCTAAAAAGACTACTGCTAATAATAACCCTGCAGCCACCGCCACTACTACTACTACTCATCACCCCGAAGCCATGACACCCAGCCAACTTCGATTCCAAAAGCCTTATCCGAGGAGACCAGCACCTTCCAAAGGATCCAAAACCCGACAAATGATCTTATGTGCTTGCGTAGGATATTTTGTCCCAAAAACGTTTTTTCCGAATTTGTTGCCGTACGGTGGCCCTGCTGTGAAAATTGCAGAACGGCCAAGCAATGCACTGATCGATCCTACCAATGACAGTTTACAAGGTAAGCACGGTAAACTTACAAAAATCTACGAACGACTCGACGAAGATACCATGATGGAGCCACTCTTAAAAGGTCCCAAAACCGTGATTATTCATCCTAAGGATGGGACTATTTATGTCTTGACAGAAGAAAGTATGTTGGTAAGCGTGAGCGACGTGCAACAGACCAAAGAAGGAGCGACAACCGAATCAACCGACAGTGGTGTTGCCACCATCGTCATGACGGCTAAGACAACCAAAGTGGCCGATTTGGGTATGGGTCGACCACTGGGTGGTCGATTTACACCAGATGGGAAAACATTGTACATTTGTGATGCTGTCTTGGGTCTCTTACGAATTACAAATCCACGTCAATACCCCACGTCCAAGGTCGAGTTGGTAGCACATCAATTTCAAGACACCGATGGGACCATATCCAAGATTCACTATGCCAATGATCTTGCCATTGGTAGCAAGTCGGGCAAGGTTTATTTTACCGATTGTACGTATGCTGAGAGTATTCATTGTATACAACAAACAACGAAGTACTGAGGAAACTGTTTGTCCATCACCCATCACAATCATTGTTGAATACTGTAACATATTTTTTCCCTCTATTTTCATTTTATTTTTGCAGCCACGGATATCATGTCCGATCGAATTGGTTCAGAAACGTGGGATACCACGTATGCATCTGCATTGGATATGCTTAGAGGGAAACCCATGGGACGGTTGCTCGAATATGATCCTCGCGCGAATCAGATCCGTGTCTTGGTGCGCAATCTCAGGTTTGCCAGCGGTGTTGGCATAGATCCCGACGAAAAGTTTGTCTTGATTGCCGAAAGCTTTGCCTTGCAGCTGCACAGGTATCATTTGCGTGGTCCACGACAAGGTACTCTAGAAAGTATAGTCGAGAGCAATGACATGACGGGTTATCCCGATGGAGTAGATTGCGGAGGCGGTCGCAATCGCTGCTATGTCGCTCTTCCTTCTTCGGTAGGACTGCTGGCCAAGATCATAAATAGAGTGCCTCATCCAATTGACAAGGTACTCCGAAATTTTGTCATGATACTACCCAAAATATTGTTGCCCAAAGCAAGTGCCTATGGTGGAGTGATTGAAGTCGATCCGACGACCAAAGAAATCCAATATTTCCAGGATCCTACTGCCAAAGACATTGGAATGCTGTCTGGTGTGACAGTCTGGGACAATAGTCTGTATCTGGGATCCTTCAAAAACAATTACATAGGAGTTTATGATCTCAGTTGAGAAATAGAGAATGTTTAGACATCCACAAGATCGGCCATCAATATAGTTAGTTTTTAACATTTCATATGATAGACTTGGTGCATACTTGCCATGCAAATATCAGTTGCTTGGCAATCTCTTTTCCCTTTAGTCAGTATGGACATGGACCTTATCACAGTTCTTGTGATCATGATAAATATAATGTAATATTTTTCCAACACGTCTACTAAAACCATTATACCTGCCTGTGAAATGCCACCAGATACATTACTCCAGAGAGCTAGAAGTCAAAATAGCACAATAAAATCACCAGCTGCAAAGTTTCATGTGACATTTTCCTGACATTGTTTGGTTTACACAGAAAATTGAGGTTCAATTTAAAAAAAATCTAATATGATCTATCGTTGGGAACAATAAAAATAACAGTAATGTTTCACAACTGATGCACCATTTCTGGCATTCATTTCTTCATTCCCAACTTCCACTTGGCCAAGGCTTCCAATCCTTCCGCACTGACTTCATCTTTGGTTTTCTTCAACAATTCTTGGCATTCAACCATGGCGGGTGCTACAACTTCCTCAAAAACTGCCATTTCGTTTTCCGATTGAGCCGCAGCCTGTGGAAGGAAGAAAAAATATTTGAACAAACGAGATAAAAATAAAAGAAAAATGAGTCTGCAAAACGCAAGCAAAAGGAAAATTGGTTGTAATACAAGTTCTTGTTGTGTGTGGGTTATAGTTCTTCAGTCTTTCCGTTGCTTCCGAAAACAGTCGCATTGGAGAGCTATCGTTTCCTTTTGCCGCCTCCGCTCATGATCAGACACCATTCCTTTCATACGATGAAAGTTATCCGCTTCATATCCAAAGTACTCCAGGATACAAGGTTGCTGTGATGGCATTTTTCAGTAATCAATCATACATTGTCTGATATTCTACGTACCATTTCAGCCTTTTTCTTTTCAAAAAATTTCCTTTCTTGCTCGCGCATGTATCTCTCTTCTTCAACATGTTCCTGCGATTAGAATAAAAAAAGAAATGATACAATGATACCTGGTAAGCTTCAAAAGATTGCAGCAGAAGAATAAAAATAATTAAGTCTTGGGCAGAATCACCCTCCTTCCTCTTTTCAAACTTCAAACAACCCACCTTCTTGGACAACGTGTTGGTGAAAGAGGAGAGAGCTCGGGGAGCGACCTGAGTCATTCGAGGAGCAGCTCGGACAGCCAGGCGGGTAGTACTAGATCGAACGGTAGATAGGAGCATTGTCAACTTTTAAGGGTTTGTGAGACAGATTGATGCGAAACTCGTAGAGTATTATTTATTTATTCTTTGGCTTCTGTTTTTGTGACGCCTTGCCGAAGTGCAGCACGATCCTTTTCGAACCCTTGTTTACAAGCACATTTGTTATCACCATTCCCGGGATATGGAAAAATCCCGGGGCTGTGTATCCAATTTTCCGGGATATCCATATCCCGGGCTTGTTTGACGATTTAGTGATCACCAATTCAGGGATATTGAAA